>Ga0209700_104360_pt1 | contig 25613 bp, 18 predicted proteins | sample SiratroredBW_FD_187528 | JGI IMG/M metagenome (GOLD analysis project Ga0209700, IMG submission 187528) | Root nodule microbial communities of legume samples collected from California, USA - Siratro red BW (SPAdes) (version 2) | ecosystem: Host-associated > Plants > Roots > Nodule | place: USA...
ATGATTTATATTTATTTAATATTATTGTATAAATATTTAATTATTATATGTTATTAATATTTATTTGATTACGGTTCGACAATGGTTTGACTTGATTACCATTTTATATCCGGTCTAATTTTAATTCTTTTTTATTTAACTAATACTCTTTGAGAAAAAAAAAAAAAAAAGAAAAAAGCTAGTCTAACTCTCCGGAATACTATAGGATAATAGAGTAGGAAAAGAAATTTTTAAAGATTTTGAGGTTTAAATGCTCTTGTATTTCGAGGATTTCAAAATGTACTAAGTTACACGTTGATTTAGTTTTTTCTTTTTTAAAGAATTTATATATCAGAAGATTTTTTATATATCATAAAATTGGTTAGGAGAAGTGGTGGATTTTGCACAACTTCTGGGTCTCGTTTAGATTTTATGTACAGGTTTTAGTTCAAATTTTTGTTGATTTCTCCTTTTATGTCTTATTTATACGTAAAAGACAACAGGTTCTAATGAGAATTATCATCTAACATTCCACTGTTTTAGTTTGTTTTTATGTTATATTTTTACCAAATAAGATGACAATTTTCATAATAACAGTCGTCTTATTGTACGACAACAATTGAAACTATAACCATGGTTATAGTGTTCATTTATTTCACCTCTATAATCTTTTAACCTTCATTTCTTCCCTTTTTCTACACTTTTTCTCCACATCAATATTGTGCTTCCGGCCACTGATGTTGTTTGTACTTCCTTGACGTTGTTATTTACACTGTGGTTGCCCTGTTGCTTCCCATACTCTTACCATTTACATGTCCTCCACATCGACACTGTAAATAGTCACTTTGTGCCTTCATTGTCATTTGTATCCAGGCCCACTACTGTTTGCGCCTCCCTCCAAGACATGGTGTGCACCTCCTCCACGTTGTTTTTTCGCCTTCCTTCCCGCCACCACGAGTTCATCACTAAAAAACATCAATTTTTTAGATAGATTAAATTCGTAAGTAAAGTCTCAAATTTCAGGTAATCGGAACACTACTGACGGATTTAAACATTGTTAATGGATTACATACAGAAATAAATTTATACATAAATAAGATATAGATATAATTACATATAAATTTTTTTTCTATAACATGAAATTTTTTTTATGGATAATATGTCATATTATAAATATATTTACGTATAGAAACATCATCCTCTCTACAAAATTTGTGATTATTGATGGATGTAGTTGTCTCAAAACTTAGTTAAAAAAAATTTGTATGTAATTAATGTGAAGAAAACTATTTCTTAATTGAAAAGAAACTTGTAAATTTGTATGTAAATAATCCATACATAAATTGTATTTAAATGATCCATATATAAATTTGTATATAAAAAATATCTATTTAAATTTGTATGTAAATAATTCATATATAAATTCATATGATCTTGTGAAGATTATTTATTTGGTTGTTTGTACTTGTGTAACTTATAAATGAAATAAAGTTCAAATTCAAATTTTACCAAGACATTACCAATTTCGTATATAAAATTTTATTAACTTATGCCAAAGCAAAAAAAGTTTGTACATATGACATAATCCAATTAAGTTCTAATAACATATAACTTAAGTTCTAACAACAAATAATACAAAATCAAGTTATAACATAATCTAAATCAAAAGCTAACAATATATAATCTAAAACTAAGTGTTAACAACACATAATCCAAAATGAAGCTTCAACAATATATAATCCAAATAAAGTTCTAAAAACATAATATAAATCAAGTGCAAACATAACACAAAATCAATTTATAACAACATATAATCCAAATTAAAAGTTAACAACATATAATTTAAAACCAAATAGTACTAACAACATAGAATAAAAAAATGAAATCTAAAAAGATGTAATCCAAATCAAGTTCTAATAACGTATAGTCTAAATCAAGTAATATATAATCCAAAATAAAGTTATAACAACATGTAATACAAATCAAGAGCTAACAATATATAACTTAAAACTAAGTACTAACACATAATTTAAAATAAAACTCCAAAAATGTATAACACAAATCAAGTTCTATTGTTAAGTATCAACATAACTCAAATATAAGGTGAAGATTGTTAATTTAATCAATAATCAATTAATGGATACAAATTTAACTCTCCTAAAAGGTTTTTCTCTATTCTATTTTAGGAATAATGATGAAAAGAAGGTTGGACTTCCCTTGGTGGGATCATTTGCAAGAATTTTAATTTCTAAATTTTATAGATCGATATACCTATATAATAGTGAATTAGTACTTTTCCATGGCTAATGGAAATTTTGTAAAGTTAAACTCCCACTTTGAGTACGTTTACAGTGCTTTTCTAGACAACAATAAATTACTTTTAAATACGTAGAAATATTACATTAATATTGTAAAAGTATAAGCAAGAAAGAACATCACTGTTGAAATTCATAAATGAAATATTACACTAAACTAGTTTTTTCTACATACCTTTTTTTCTACATGTAAAGATATGAAGAGATTTCTTATAGTTTAGGTTAAGTGGGAAACATTGTGTAAGAGTAAAGAGGATGGAGGGTTCGGAATTATGGACTTAGCTGGGTTTAATAAGAAACTTCTAAGCAAGTGGAAATGGAGTTTAGGAAATAAAGACAAGGGTTTATGGAGAGATATTCTAGTATCAAAATATGAATCTTGGAGAATTTTAGATAGTAATAGGTACAATGTGAAGGGATCCAACTAGTGGAGAGATTTGAGAAACAATTGTGAGAAAGGAGTGATAGGTAAATAGTTTAATGATTTTGTTAAATGGAAATGTGGTAATGGTAACAAATTCCATTTTTTGAAATATATTTGGATAGGAAAAACATCTCTTAAGGACCGATACCTGGACTTTATGTTAATTCAAGCCAAAAGGGACTAAAATTGGGAGAGTGAAGAATGGAACGAGCAATAATGGAAGTGGAAAATGAGGTGAGGGGAGTGGTTTGCATGGGAAAGTCCAATGTACGAGGAGTTTATGAACATTATTATGGGTATGCAATTAAAAGGGATATTGGTAATGAATGAGTTTGGAAAGAGGAAGATAAAAAGTTCTCTGTGAAATCTACATACAATAGTGTTTGAGTAGAGAAATTATAGGAGAGCAAGAAGAGGTTTTTGATAGGTTGTGGAGGACTAAAGCTTTGCCATCCACCTTGTGCATTGAGACTTTTGCACTATAGATTAACAACTTATAATAACTTGTAGGATAAAGGCATATAACTCAACCATACAAGGTGTGTTTTGTGCAACGCTAGTGATGAAATATCTAACCACTTATATTTCACTTATGAGACTACTAGTAAAATTTGGAAAATGATTAATATGTGGTTAGGTGTTCAATCTCTACGTCATATTGTAGGAAATGAGCTCAAAAAGTAATTCAATAAGGAGAATTAATTGGGTGTCGTCATTCGAACTATTTGGAATAATATTTTTAGGAACCATAGTAATGATGTTATAATAATGATGTCGTGGAGATATTTACTTTAGTCTGGATTAAGATTTTGGTAGGAATAATAAGGAATACAAGAAGGCAACATTTTCCTACCCTAATTGGTGTCATAGTCTAATAATATGTCTGTCTTCTAGGGGGTAATGCAATGAGAAGTGTTATGCTTTATTTAGAAGAATCTATTCAAAATAAGACCTAAAAACAAAATAAATAATGCATCGTCTTTTTAGTTGTCGTGGGGGTTGTAAGGTGTTTAGTAAATCTAAAACTCATGATCGTGACTGCTACTATGTTGTTGTCATATAAAACATAGTCATTTTTTCCTCCAGTAAGGTGGGTTGCGTTTTTTTATCCAAGGGCTACAAATGGATTAAACACGCACAAGAGTGGTGGACCTGAAAGCTAGTAGTTGAGTGAGAATGATAGTGAATACAAACCTTCAACTCAGCAAGACTGATTGTGAAATTCAAACCTGCTGCTCATGGCTTTTGTAAACATTTACTCATATGTAAAGTCAATACGAAAATGATTCTTTGACAATCCTGCACCATTTAACAATCGCGACATTGTAGGGTATGTCTATGCAGCAAAGGAAAAATGTGTAAATTCAAGGCTTAAAAGGTAGTGAAGATGTGGCAAAGCTTATAGAGGAATTAAAATCTTGAAATGATGGATAAAATGGGTGGGATTGTGAAATAGGGACATAATTTGGAGACCATTTTGGAGAAGAATTCACATATTGGAAATCATTTTAAAGAGAAGTTCACATATATGAAGACCAATTTCAAGAGGGTTTCAGATATTGAAGGACACTTTTAGAGGGGTTCACATATTGGACACCATTATCAAGGGTGGTGTTGTGTGGTTGTTGTTGGTGATCACCGTTATTGGTGGTGTTAGTGTGTGGTTGCTCCAAGATAGGCCTTTTATTTCTCTAGATTGTGTGGTCTGATTTAGTTCTCCGTTTATGTGCTTCGGTGAATTTCGTTTGACAAGGTGTAAGGTTGTAAGGGTTATTGGTGTGTTTTATGGTTAGGATTTGCAGTGTCTTTGGCGTGGGTGGTCTGGTGAGTAGTCAATGTTTGCATTTGTCTTCGGAGGAGAGTCCCCTATTCGTGTTGTAATTTCTATTTTGGTATATGGTTTGTAGTTTCCTTGTGTTGTATTTGGTGTGGTTTGATTTTTGGTCTCGTGAACACACCCACTGGTATCGGTAATGGTGGGCTTCATTACTTTATTTTGACTTAATAGTTGTTCATGTGTCCCATTATTGGTTGTTTTGATTGTTGTGTTTGTTATTGACATTTAAAAGTTGTGTCTTTCCCCTTACATTTGTGATATGGTTGCTTTATGGAGTTTTAACATGGAGAAATGTTATATGTTAAGATTGATTTGTTTAGGAATTTTGAATGGGACTTATTGTTGGTTGATAGTAGAAGTTGTTTAGGAAAAGAAATGTATATCATTCATAATGGGTAGCTAAAGTATTTACTGTATAATTGAAAATATAGTATGTTGGAAGCCTTGTAATGAAATTTTATTTATTTTTATAACATATGATTTGGTTACTATCAATCCATGTTTTGCATTGAATACTATAAATTTGAGTCATTTTGTTACAGTAGTGTTTATGTAGTGGTGTATTTATGATTGAATTTAGTTGTTATTTTTGTTAGTAGAATATTGTTCGGTCGTGTGTTTCAAAGGAATAATAGGTTGGTGGTGTAATTGTTAAAGAAGCACTTGAAGAACTAACACCTATATTGAAGGACAAGTATGGATTTGAAAATTGTTACAGAGATGATCTATTGGTTCATGAAGTTAACAAACTGGGAGTATTGATCATGAAACTTCTTGTGAACAAGTTAAATGAATTGTTAAGGCCAACTAAAAATTGTATTGTAGACGATACTTCATCTCTAGAGTTGAACCTGTTTCAGTGGATTATACCAAACAACATATTGAAGTGATGAATGATACGAATGAGGTGGAGGACGATGATGATAGAAAAGAGAGAGGTAACATGCACACCCGACTAAAGTTTGAACCAAGAAAGCTTTATAAGAGTGTTGTTCTAGGAAACCCTTGAATTACTTATTCAAGGAAAAGAAGGAAATCGTGTTAGGTTTATGTGTTCTTAAAAAAAATTTACATATGGGTTATGGTCCGAAACATATGCCTGAACAATGTTGGTTTTGAATATGGTCTATTCTTTTGTTTGTTACATGATTTTATTACCAGTTGATAAACAAAAAAAATGATGATTATGAAATTGTTGATCATGTTGAAATATTGACTTATTTGGATAATTTTTGCGATGGAGTGATAATTTTTTTGTTGTTTTCTTAAATTATATTTAGTAATCATTCTATTGTTTATGGATGTGATATGTTATGAGTGAAATGTTGTGTTGATGAATAGTTGTTATTTTAGAACTTTAAGTGATTATGTGTCAATATTTAGTTTTGGCAGTGAGATGATTGTCCTAAAAAATGCATTTGGAAGTATTTTATAATATGACATGACTGTGACATATGTTGGTTGTTTATTTGAAGTTTTGTTGTGAGATAACTATTCTTTGAAATCTTTAGTTGAAAATATATGGTAAACAATGTGTAATTAAGTGGTGACCTACGTTGTAGCTTTTGTAATGTTATCTTTTTTAAATTCTTTTACGCAAGGTTAATGAGACTGATGGTGGAGGTTAGATTGATCAGTTTGTCGACCTTATGAAACTTATTGTTGTATGAAATTGTTGAAGTCATAGATTTTTTGTGGACCTATTAATCGGTAAAGGTATATCAAACTGCGTTGGAGGTTGACATTTGTATCGTAACTTGTAAATGGTGTCATTGGGATGGTAATTTGAGATATCGTTGTAAAAACCAACACCAACTGTGCTTTTTAGTTGGCGACAATTGAAATGTTAACCTGAAAGTAAATGGTGACCCATGTGTAATTATGTGATGACTTGGGTTGTAACCAAATAAAATTTCTAATAAATTAAAATTCCACATCAATTAAAATATTAAATAAATAAAATCATAAATAATTTAAACTCTTACCTAATTTATACTCATAAATAATTTCAAATAATGAAAAAATTAATGTTTTAAATAAATTGAAGTCTCAAACAAAAATGGTAGAGTTGGTGATAATGCATATTAGTTTACTATGTTCCAAAACATCCAATGAAGTGATCACATAATTCAACACGAGTAACCAATATTTTGTTAGTGTATAACTTAAGTTCATAACATTCTTAAATTGGTGGCTTTGCATCATTTAACACCTTATTAGAAAACCAACTCAAAATACACTGGTAACTGAAGACTACTCCGAGGGTGACTTCAATAGGTTTGTTTTCGTTACTCAATTCTATTGTGTTAGAAATTCGAGAAGCTAGTTAGTGTTTTTTCGAGTCAGTACAAGTTTTGTTTCATGGATTCATGCATAACGGTTGACACAAGTGGGACGGGTAAGAAAGTCTATTTGGTTAGTTGTACATTGTGTGATAGGGTAAGGAACTATTAGGTTTGAGGTTTGAAGAACATGAATAATTGTGCAAAGAAGTTATAGGTCATTTAAATGTGTCTAGAAAATAAGTTTTGACACGTGTTATTATTGGGTGACCTACGTTAGATGTTTTACACACTTCTTAGTTTTCAAAGTGTTCCACACTGGGTGACTGAAGACCAATGGGGAGGTCTCCTAGGTTGATTAGTTTCCGTTACTCAATTTTATGGCGTTGGAAATTCGCGAAGTTAGTTAGTTGTTTCCAAAGTGACTGCAAGTTTTTGCTTCATAGATTCATCCATAACAGCCAATCCAAGTGGGACGGGTATATATTCCGTTTGGTTAGTTGTACATGGTGTGATGAGGTAAAGAACTGTTAGGTTTGGGGTTTAAAGAAAAAGAACAATTGTGCAAAGAAGTTATAGGTCATTCAAGTGTCTCCTAAAAATAAGTATTGACCCCTATGTTATTATTGGTGACCTGCAATAGACGTTTTGCACACTTGTCAAATTTCAAAGTGAAACACTAAGTGACTAAGGACCATTGGGGAGGTGACTTGGGTTGGTTTGTTTCCGTTACGCAATATGGTGTCGGAAATTCACGAAGTCAGTGAGTGGTTTTTGGAGTGAGTATGAATTTTCTTCATCCATTCATGCATGACGGACGATCGAAATGGGACAAACATCGACCTGTGTCTGGTTACTTGTACATGATCCTTTGGGGTAAGGAATTGTTAGGTTTGGGGTTTAAACATGAACAATTGTGCAAAGAAATCATAGGTCAATAAAATGGGTCCTGAAAATAAGTGTTCACTTATGTGTTATTATTGGGTGACTTGCATTAGACGTTCTATACACTTGTTAGTTTTCAAAGTGTTTCACACTAGGTGACTGAGGACCATTTGGGAAGTGACCCGGGTTGGTTTGTTTCCATTACTCAATTATACGGTGTTGAAAATTCACAAAGTTAGTCATTAGTTTTTGGAGTGAGTGCGAGTTTTCCTTCATTGATTCATGCATCACGGGCGACCATAGTGGGACAGACATCGACCTGTGTTTGGTTACTTGTATATGGTCCTTTGAGGTACTTAACACTGCCAGGGTTCTCTAGTCAAAAAGAAAAACTTCTTGTGAGTTCAATAGATTTTGTTGGAGTAAACTATTACATCACTTACTATGTTGTCAATGCATCAAACCTAACGAACCTATTTATTGTACATATGCACATGCTTAATAACTAAGTGAAGGAACCTTTTATCTATCAATTATTAATTAGGTTATAAAAATTGGTTTGATGTTAATATTCCAGAAATTAGAGTTTATGCCTTTCTTTTTTTTGTTTGAACTATCAATAAATTTCCTCAAATTCTACACTGGATAGATTGCAGAGTTGATGAGAGAGAAATTGCACTTTCTTTGAAAGAAAATTTGGTTAGTTATATGTCTTAATTACAATTTTGTCCAATTGTCTTACACTAGTGTTGTTGTAGTACTGCATTGATTTTGGGATTTGGTTGTTATTTACATGAACAGGTTATTACTTTGTTGTCGATTTTAAAGGAAGAGCTTGGTTGTATACTTGTCAAAGAAGCATTTGAAAAGCTAACACCTCTATTGAAGGGAAAGTATGATGTTTCAGAAATTATTATAGAAAAGGATGTATTGGTTTGTCGAGTTACACAATAGAGGGAATTGATTGTGAATCTTGAAAAAGTTGTGGCAATGAAAATAAGAAAACAATTGTTAGGGTAAATGTAAATAAGAAAACAAAATGCTAATGTATTTATCAATTTTAGTCTAATCATGTATTAATAAACCAAATGTGTATAGAGAGATTAAAAGTTATTGTTAGCACCAGTGGGCTACTATGATGATTTGATGAAGCCAACCAAGTGAAGAAGTTCAAGACCTTATGAGCATATGTGGAATGCATGAAAATTTCATGAAGATTGAAGAACTTGGTCTAAAACTTAGGAGTGTGTGTTGTGGGGTAAGTTTGAGGTCTAATCAGTGATGCATGCAATCTTAATCAATGATAAGCTCCACAAATACTTTCTTAGTTAACAAAAGCTTTGAGAAATCATTAAAATCAAAACTTGCATTTTGAACAACTGTTTTAACTAACTGGAGAAAAACAGTCGACTATTTGAAAAATCAATCGACTGAATTTTGAAATATACGAAAAATCATTCTAAACATTTTCTGAGCAAGAACATTTGAGATTTCAAAGAGTGCAAAAGCGCCCTTGAGTCTAGTGATCAAGATCAATCAAACATTTTCATCAAGAACTGTTTTCTTGAACTGCTACTGGAGCTTTGATTTGACTGAGACAGTTTCTTCACTGATTTGATCATCAGACTAAGCCTTCTATACCCTTTCTTTATTACTTTTGTAATCCTTTGTATAGAAGTGCTTGTATTTGCTGTGATTGTGTTTTCATCATCTATATTGAAACTGCTACTGCGTTCTTGAATTACTGGGGTGTAATTCATGGTACAGTGGGACTGTACTAGTGGTTCGCCTACTGCGAGGTGCAGTGTGAGGCGGTTCTGGGTTATACAGTTGGTTCTGTATAACTGTGACTTGTTGTGGGTTTCAGCAAGGGAGTTCTTGAAACACACAGTGGGTTTCTGTGTGGTTTCTTGTTTTACTGTGGGTTCAACAGTGGTCTACTGCGGGTTGCAGTGAGACGTTTCTGGGTTATATAGTGGACTTTGTATAACTGTGACTTGCTGTGGGTTTTAGCAAGGGAGTTCTTGAAACGCACAGTGGATTCTATGTGGTTTCTTGGTCTGCTGTAGGTTCAGTAGTGGTTGCTGCGAGTGCAGTGTTGTCTTGTCGTGGGCAAGTGTTGTAAACTTGATCAGTTGAATTCTCTTTAATCAGTAAAGTCAATAAAGATCCAGTTTATCAAACTGATTTGAATTCTCTTAAAAGGTTAAATAGTTTTGAAAAAGATTTTGAAATTCAATTCACCCCCCCTTTTGTATTTCAACCAAAATAGTTTCTTACAGTTATTTTAGTCCAAATGAGGTATTCACATGAGTCTATAAAAGTTGTTGATGATATGATGTCATGTTGAAATTTTCTTGAAATAAAAGTTACGAGATAGTCTCAAAATGAATATCAGATTTTGAATTAGACTAGTTTAACATTTTCTAAAGTATAGTTGAGAATTTTTATTTAATTAAATCTTTTGAAATGCCTGATTGAAGCTTGAATTTTTATTATATCTAAATTTGTAAGAATTAAAAAATTAAATAAAATTTCTAAAATAAATTAAAGTTCTAATTAAATAAAATTTCTAATAAACTAAAATCCCACTTTAATTAAACTCTTAAATAAATTAAAATCCTAAATATTTTAAACTCTTACCTAATTTAAACTCATAAATGAAATTATGAATAAATTAAATTTTTAAATAAATTGATCATGGGGATATGTGAAATGTTAAAATACTTGATAATTCTTAATTCAATATTGCATAAACTCACCACACATTAATAAATTGTTGGCTTTCATCCCATGCACACATTATTCCAAACAAAAAATTAAAACACAAATTTATTATCTCAATACAATAAACTATTGCTTCACTTCAAATTTATTGTACACATCAATAAGTTTTGTTCCAAAATATAGATAAGGGTCACCACAAAATGTAACCAGGGTAACCATTAGATCATTACTACATAAATTCAGGACATAACATAACTCAACTCTTTGACTTTCACTCCATAGACACATGATTACATAACAAAATAAAAACAAAAATGCCTTGTTTGACACTCATTGGTTCGCTCATACCAAATGCTTAAACCCTAAACATAACAAATAATAACAAAATAAAACTCTTCATAACCCCTCTTCTTTCATTCAATATGGCAAAAAAAAAATGTGTATTCAATCACATGCGTATTCAATCACCCTATCAAAACCTAACCACACATAACCAAAATCATATCCTAAGTAACACTAAACTCCACCAAAAGCACATTCAATCTCAAAATACAACATTGATATGCGACAACCAACCTAGCAAACCACACTCGCCGTCCGCAAACGTGTCATCGTCAAAATGGTGAAAACCCACCTTGCAACCGACTACACACATGGTACACACCAAATCACCAAACCTTATCACAAAAAGGAAGAAGACAACAATGCAAAGAGACTGCGAATGGTACACAGATTGAGAACAACAAAAACTGAGAATGGGAAAGATAGAGAACGAACGGGAGAAACAAAGACCCTAAGCGGTACAAAAAGAATGAGAGTCAAAATCTTTTGAAACACAACTTATTTGATTTTCAAATTTAGTTGACCTCAAACCGTGCTCAATTAAAAAATATATTATTTTCTCAATCAGCACTGGGTCACCACTATATTAAATTATCATTTGATTGTTATAACACATAATAATGTCAAAGTATCAATACTGAAACTAATATAGGTCAATGGAGTGATTTATTATATATTTTGATAAAAAATATAGAGGGATGGTAGTATAATAAATAAACTTTATTTTTCTACGTTCTTCTCTAAGTGATGGTTTTCTGCTTTGTTTTTCAGCATTGAACTTGATTTTGCAACCTTAGCTGATATCATCGGTACAAAATATGGGTCCATGAAGATTCGTTACAATGAAAACAAGAGTTGGGACGGTAGCATCCATATGCTTGAGTTTGGATTCTTGGTTTCAAATGGTGTGTAATGATCTTATGCCACGTTAAAAGAACTCATACCTTCTCAATGATGAAAATAAGTCTCAGTCCCCATCAATCCCTGTCAAATCTGGAATGCAAATTATGAATACGAAGCCTTAATTAGATTTTCTTTGACATCCAGTAACTATCTTAAATCACATTTTCTTGACAAAAGTAACTGAATTGACATGAATTATATAAAAGAAACTTTGACGAAAAACGATGAATATACAAGACAATCAACGTTGGTCATATTAGTTACTATTAGTTACAGGTGGATATTGTTTAACCGCCGTTAGTATAAATTTCATACCAACGATGCACTTCAGATAAAAGTTTAATGTTGATTTTTTTTTTTTTAACTATCTAGTCGGTGCTAAACTGAACCCTTTTTTAGATGGTTGTTTCAGAAAATATAGGAAGACGAGTTTTAACGTATGGTGAAGAGGTATTATCATGAATGGAATTCTAAATTTGCTGCTAATTTAAGCTTAATAACTATGTTAGTGATTACAAAATCCAATTAAAAAAAAAATTATAGGAGGAGGAATAGGTAGGCCAAGTAGAAATTGCTTGGTGGAGAGTTCTGACCTCTAAAACTCTAGGTCGCATCTGTTCGTGAATGCTGCTGCTGTGCTGGCAGCCATCATAATTGTCAATTGCTGAGTGTGTGTGAGTATTTATTGTACATAATGTTTCATTTTATCACGAGCTTTTATTGTACATAAAGGTTAAATTTCAAAGTGGGGTTGGGGAAATACATTTCAATTTGAACTTTATTTTATAAGTTTACTTTATTTTTCACTTAAAATAGATACCATTTAAAAAATTGAAGTTGTTAGATTTTTTTAAACTAATTTTGTATAGAATAACAGTGCTCAAAAAAGGATTTCAACAACTTTACACTTGTAGTATGAACTTATATGTTTTTAATCAAATGATTTAAGAATTAAATTTTGAAAAGATTATTTTGGACATAAAATAAACTACATTGCATTTTCGGTAATGAATAAACAGTAATAATATTATATTTATAAAAACAAATCCCAACACATTATCCAAGATATTTAAAAAAATTATAATTCTACGAGGTGAGAGACTATGAGAAATAATCTTTTATTTTACTTTGAAGTCCTACGATATTACTTTTTTTTGTTTATAAATTAAAATATCTAACTTATCAGATTAAATAAAGCAATTAAGTTAGTAAATAATAATAAAATTATATTTTCTGACAATTATTCTTAATTATTGGTATTTATACTAAACATAATTAATATAAAAACATTATAAATTGACTTTGATAAAAAAAAACATTACTTTCATTATAAGTATTATAAATAGAATCATGTATTACTTTTTAAGGGGTATTTTGTCAAGCTGTGCCGCAGCTAATAATAACAGCAGCAGTGATACCTGGCAACCGCGTATACAAATTATTTGACAAATAATAAATTATTATTTTATTATAATATAATATTTTATTTTGAAAAAATAGTTGTGAACGTAGTAGTGTCTTAAGAGTATTATAATAATAGCGACTCTTTATGAAAGCGGCTCTTCTATTTCAGTAGGTGTACACGAAATTACGTCTTAGCTTCATTGTTCATTCAAGTTTTTGTCTAGTTTAATATAATTTATTAAAACTTATATGAGCCTATCCTCTAACATATATCATCATCCTAATTTAATATAATTCAAGCATACATATTACTAGTAAGAAGCCTTTTGTGTTATTATTGCTTTCAAATAAGACGTTATATAAACTATACAAACTAATGGAATTGGAGTGTATTTGTAGATCTAGTGATTAATACTGATTGTTTTCGAGACTAGTAAATTTTGTATATCAAATAATTATATATTCATGGAATTTTTTGACTTTCAAAGTTATAAAATAGAAGTGTTTTCAGAATTAATTAGTGTTTGTGCATCCATGCTGAAGGAAGATTTACGTTACATAATCCTGCAGTTCTATAACATATAAAGACTGAAAAAACTAAGATAATAAAGAATTATGTATCTCTAAAATAATCTTCTAAAAATAAGAGAAGATAAGAAGCAAAATAATCTTAAAATAAGAGAAAATAAGAACCAAGTTGTAAAGGAACTTAATATTAAAGATATCATTGAAGAAGTAAAAATTCTTATTATCCATGAAAATATTGAATTATTATTTGATTTCAAGAAAATAAGCTATCGAACTATAACTTAAAATTAATTTGTATTTTTTATGAGGTGAGATTACACTATATAAATGATATAAACTCTTAGTTTTATTTCAAATCTTCTGACATCTCTTCAAGATTCAAACATCACTATTTTTTAACTTTGCCTCAGTCAAAACATATTTTATTATATCATTGTGACACTTTTCCAACATTACTCACAAGTTCGCCATAAGAATCTTTAATAACAATTGTGTTACCAAAAAAAATACAGCAAATTATATGTTTTTATCACAAATTGAATCTAATTTTCATGCACAATTAGCCAAATATTTTTTGTACGATAATAATGGTCCAGGTACATTTGATGGTGTCGAAGCTCCATTTAAAACTCTAGTGTTAAACATAAATAAAGAACTTATAAAAAATAATAAATTAGAAAAAAGTTGTTGTTGAAGATACGGCTACACGTCTTGAGATGCGGTCACATGTTGATTCGGTCATATGGAGATGTGACTCACAGGCGCGACTCTTGGTCGTACAATGACATAGTTGTGGTTACTCACAGATACGGTATTAAGTGATGTGGTTATGCATAGATACGGACACTCAAGGATATAGCCTTTGGACATACGGTCGTGAAAAAGTGGTCACTCACAGATGCAGTCTTCATGATACAGGATTGCTGATGTGGCACATTCTTATTTGTTCAGAGGCGTTTTACGTGGGTTCTCCTTTAAAAAGTGAGCATGCATATTCTTAACCATGTGATGAGCTTCATAACTTCAAATATTTTTCGAAAACTTTTACATAAAATACTCATTATTTTTGAACAATAAACTTAGTAAAAATATGATTTGGGAAAATATCAATCAATTGACTATGGTTTTCAATCGATTCAATTGAGTTAGTATATTTTGTTTTGCAATTGTTTTGCTTATAAAATAGTTTCATGCCTTTCGAAAAATGAGGACGATTACATAGTGATTTTCATGAGAGATATTTTACGTGAGAAGAGAGTTTGCTTAGTTTTACAAGTTTTTCAAAACAAGAAAGATCAAGTTCGTTGTTCTTTAAGCTTTCATTTGGAGAATATTGTTCTGCTCTATTTTCGATTCATCAAAGATAAGATTTTCTACACTGGTTTCTTCTCTATGTGTTCAACTGTAGGGTGGATAACTATGTTTCTTTTTCATTATCTATTGTATTGGTGTTTGCGTAGACCACAAATTGTATAGGGTTTACGTTTGTAGTGGTGGATAACTATGTTTCTTTTTCATTTTCAATTTGTTTACTAAGTCGTTGAACAAGGAAATATTTAATTTTCTAAGAACTGAACTTGGGATAATTGATTTGAGCAGTATCATATGAAAACTATTTGAGCAGTTCTTACAAGCTTTTTAGTTTTGAGAAACTTGGTACTAAAATTCACCTAATTGATAGTCTGTTGTATTAACGTTATAAACACTGCTTCAATTTCATTTTTTTGATTCTGATGCAAATTCATTTCAGTGTGCATACTTGGAAATTGTTATGAGGAAACTGTGCAGATACGGTTAGAGTCAACAAAAGAAATTAAATAGCTTGAAGCATGAAGTTGGAGTGTGTAAGAGGAGAAATGTACTTAGTGCCACATGTCTTCAATCGATTGGGAGTCAAAGAATCTATAGCTGCAACGAGAGAATTATGAAGATAAGGTTTTTTTTCTCATTCAATTGATTGGATATTTGTAGAATCCCAACAACTTCAATACAATTCTTTAATTTGTACTTGTTTACATGTTGTGTGTTACATAATATACTGCAAATCAATGCACACAATTCTACATAAAGCATGTGTTATGTGATGCATTTTTTTCCACTGCATTTTAACAGTCATACTGCACTATTCTTAGCAAAAAGCATTGTTTTCGACTTTCAAATCTTCCTTTCTCAACAATGTCGGTTTCAACCACCCTAAGGAAGAGATCTAAGAGGTCAGAAAAAAAGACCCATAGAAGTAGAGACAAGTGAAAATGGTGATCCTGAAAGGTGGTTCTCTAGAAACCGCAAGTAAATTGAGAAATATCTTCACGAGATCAGTCGAGAAGTGTTGGTCAGACCAAATTTTTTAAGGCTGGAATGGCCTGAGGAAGAAAATTTGAACAACATTAAGAGGTTGATAAAGTACCAAAAACTGGACAAATTCCTGCGTCTTACAAGGAATCTGTATCTAGACTTGGTGAGAGTCTTCTTCACCAATCTTTCTATTGAGGACAAAATCATGTGTTCACATGTGAAGGGTGTTGACATGATCCTCTCTGATGAAGATTTGTTGACGGTGACTAGATTGAAGGACTCAGGCAGAATAGTTGGAAGAGGAAACATGGAGGCGATTGGAGAATTCAACAAAGTTGAATTCTTCAAGTCGTGCTTGAGGAACCCACAAGCAGTAACAAGAGGATATCCAATTGGAGGACTGAAGATGAACCTGTGGATCATTGCATCTACAATAACTTGGCAACTTATACCATGTGGATGCAACCATGTTGTTATAACCGAGGAAGACTTGATGTTGATTTATTATATAACACAACATGTCAAGATCAACTGGGTGTATGTCATAAAGGAATAGATGATCAAAGCCAAGAAGATGGTTGACTATCGTATCCTATACAGTGTGCTCGTGTCGAAGTTTATTGAACATTTTTGTGTGAGTCTGGAGAATGAGTTTGTGGAAATTGTCAAACCTCACAATGAGGTTATTGCTGTAACCCTTCACAAGTTTCATCTCAAGAAAATAAATAGTGCTTACTAGGTTTGCAAAGCTGAGGAAGAAGGCGAAGGACAACACAAGGAAGAAGGGGACCTGAGTAATGTTGAAGCTATAGGACAAAATGATCTTGTTCAGTATGCACCTCCAATGGATAGAGGTGAATCATTTTCACTATTTGAGCAAATGGTACTTGGGATGCTTGATACTATTAGCCGAGATCAAAGGAGCCATCATGAGTACTGTCCAACAAGGTATCAATACCAGGTTGGGTAGATGGAAGCACTCCAAGAGCAAATTAGAGACATGCAATTTGGCCGAGAAGAATAGCATTTTTCATGCATATACATGTAGTCGGTCATAGATTCCTTCTAACCCATTTGATGAATACAATGGGGTGAAGTAGTGTGTGTGTCTTCATCTTTGATTGTAGTGTGTGTGTCTCCATGTTTGATTTCTTATTTTGCATCTAAGTTATTGTTGTGTGTCTCTTTTTCCATTTTTTGTCGTTTGCATGTAGTTGATCTATTTTTGCTTTGGATGAAGAAACATGACCATATATCATTTTGAATCATAATTGCCTATTTTTGAAAGAGATTAACAGTGAAACAAAATTTAATGACTTTCAACACATGTCATTTTTCTTTCTTTTCTTCTCATCCTATCTTTTACTTAAAGTGTCCTTGTGGGTTTTCAATCTAACGAACTTTTCATATTCTTTTTGAAAAAAAATATTATTTCCCTATTTAAATTGCAGATCAACCATCCACTCAGTCAACTGAGACAAACCTAACATTTTTGCCCCAGTGTGATATTCTTGTATTGCTATTTCAGGCCATAGTTACTAGGGCAAATCCTTTCATTTTGGGATTTTGGAAAGGCCAGAAGGTGTAAAGCAACATGCATGCAAATGCTTCAATGGAAAAACCAATTTTGATCCTTTATTAAAACATCCAGCTTCGAAAAATGTTTAGCATCCCTAGTTTTTATTTTTTTTCCTTGCAATATCATTAGTTCAATAATTGTATCAAAGGAAACAATTGACTTTACATGTGACGATATTCTGCTATTTTTTCCTGTCTCATTATGTTGACCCAAAACACAACCCATAGACTCGTCTAACACTATTAGGTATAAAACGAGAGGTCTCCCAGGGACTGGCGGATGTAATATTAGGGGCTCTCATAAATATTGCTTAAGTTTCTCAAAAGCTACCTGACAATCTTTATTCCATTCTACAACTTGCTTTTTACGTAGCAATTTGAATATTGGCTCACATGGCATTTAACTGGGAAGTGAATCTAGCAATGTAGTTTAGTCTTCCCAGAAAACCTGAGCTTCTTTTTCCATGAGAGGTTGTAGCATTTTTGGAATTGCACATGCCTTGTCCGGGTCTTCTTTGATCCCCCATTGACTAACAACGAAACCTAAGAGTTTCCCAAATCTCATGTCAAAAGTACATTTTGTCAGGTTTAACCTGAGTTTGAATTTCCTTAACCTCTTAAACAATTTTCTCAAATTGATTAGATGCTCTTCTTCTGATTTAGATTTAGCGATCTTATAATCGACATAAACTTTAATTTCTTTATGCATCATATCATGAAAAAGAGTCACCATTGCCCTTTGATATGTTGCCCCATCATTTTTAAGCACAAAGGAAACCACCTTATAACAAAAAATACCCCACAGGGTGATGCAAGTATTTTTTTCTATGTCTTTAGGTGCCATCTTGATTTGGTTATCCCCGAAAAAACCATCAACGAATGAATATAATGAAGATGTAACAACATTGTCTACCAGAATATCAATATGTGGCAATGAAAAATCATCCTTAGGGTTAGCCGTATTCAAATCTCGATAATCGAAACACATTCAAACTTTTCGATCCTTCTTTAGCATTGACACAACTTTCGCCACTCATTGGGGATATATTTCTATTGCCAAAAGGCCCGTATTGAATTGTTTTTCTACCTCATCTTTTATCTTCAATGCCATCTCAGGTTTCATTTTTCTCAAATATTGCTTAATCGGAGGGCATTCCGGTTTAAGAGGTAGCTTATGATGCACTATATTAAGATCTAGGCTGAGCATATCTTTGTAAGATCAAGCAAAAACATTCTTGAACTCTATTAAAAGAGTATATAAATGCTCTTGTGTTCTCTTAGCCATGCTGGTGCCGATTTTAACCTGGTTTTCTTCCCCTTCTTCCCCTAGATCGATTATCTCAACATTCTCCAGATGTGGCTTTATTTCTCTTGTTTTTGTTCCACTAATCTTAACAATTATGGAGAGGGTTCACAATCCTCTTCGTAATCGTTTTACATATTATTGACGGGAGTGTGAAATTAGGGCATGAAGTAATGACATTTTCAAAACATTCATTGTCATATATGCATTATTCGATTTTATGAAAATAAATAGGCAAGAATAGTATGGTGGAAAATATGCATTAACATCCATACTGAGTTTTTTTAAAGCATTCAAATAGCGAATTACAAAGTTCTCAGCCAAACCAAAAGGCTTATTTGGAAAGAAAAAAAATTTAAAATTACATTTCACTACATGTAAACACCGTGGGCAACTCTATAGACTCCTAGTTGTTAAGTCGCGCATCAGGAAGACAGGGGTGGATAAGATTCAGCTCTCCATCTCCAAGCATCTCTTCAATTATTGCCACTTGGCCAACATTAATCCATTCAACACTCAGGAACGTCTATCTTATACTACATAAAGTGATTCCTTTTCCCTTCAACTCATGGGCCTTTTAGCTTCGCCTTGCTTCTCTCTTTTCTCTCTTCTGCCACTCTTTTCTTGTTAGCCCAAGTGGGTCGGTATCCCAGGTCATATCTTCCCTTATTCTCAGCCACTTCTAGTGGAAATGCAAGTCCTTGACCGTTTTTACCTAGTCCACAACCATACTTGTAGCTTTCTTTCAACATGGTTCTTGCCATTATTAATGATGTATTTGACAAGTGTGGGTATACCCTAAGAGGCTCAATGTAAATTGCACTCACAATATCTAGGGCCTGGAAAGTAGTTTCCAGAGCTTCTTCAGCAGGTTCAGTGTATGGAGTGGAGAAAGGTCAACTCACCAGCTAATCTTTCTCTCCCTAAACTATGATTAGTTTGTCATTGACTACAAACTTAAGCTTCTAGTGTAAGGTAGAAGGCACAATGCCAATAGTATGTATCTGAGAACGTCCAAGCAGGCAGCTGTAAGCTAGAAGTATATCCATCACTTGGAAAAATATTTAAAAGTTACATGGCTCTACTTGTATAGGGAATTCTATTTCACCAATAACGTTTCTTATGCTTTCATCAAAGGCTCTTACAATCATAGCACTAGGGCGTAGGTAAGATCCATCACAAGGGAACTTATCCAATGTGGTTTTTGGCATTACATTCAGGGACTGACCATTATCAATAAGCACTCGTGCTAGGACGTAATTCACGCACTTCACCGATATATGCAGAGCCTTGTTATGACCTCTCACTTCCGAGGGTATCTCATCCTTAGTGAATGTAAGGTTATCGTTGGTCGTAAGGTGGCTAACAATCCCTTAAAATTGGTTCAAAGAGATGTCCTGTTCTATATGAGCTCCACTCAGAATTTTCTTCAATAATTTTTTGTGGGAAGTGTAGTGCATCAACAATTCCAACCACTTTATGTTCACTTTGTTGAATGAACCACAAAAATTCACAAGCTTCTTCTTTTGAAATTTCCTTTTTCTCTTTCCTTTCAGGCTCAGGGTCAGTCTGAAGAGCCTTCCCTTTCAAAAATGTGTTTGATTTGTTCATGGTCACCTCTACCCTAGCTCTCCATGGCTTATATCCTTTCGTAGCTTTGTAGGTATAAAAAGGCGACCGCTCCTCGTCATTCCTCTAATCCCAGAGATGTTATTCACAACAATGTTGTTGGTGCCTAGAAATTTATCCTTATGTTTTTCGTTATGCTTGCCCTTTAAGAGATTGATACCGTACTTCCATGGTTCTTTCTTATCATTTTTATATGAAAAAGAGGATGAAGTCTGTATCACTACGGCATGTCCTCCTAGAGGCATAAGTGAGTCTATAGTGAAACACATCACTAGCGATTTCTTTCTCGATAGACTTGGTTCCTCACTCGTTTGGACGAGCAGCACTTCTTCATCCTTTTGATTATAAACTTGTAGTATTTGTCTGTCCATCAAATCTTGCAGAAAACTTTTAAATTCAGGTCACTCCTCAACTGAATGTTCAATGCTAGAGTGGAATCCGCACGTGTGTTCTGGCTTACATACAGGCTTTAATAAACCTGCCTGATAGATTGCTGCCAACACATCGTTCAAAGAACTCTTAATCACCTCAACTTTCCTTAAAAAACCTTGTCCTTCTTCACTCACGATAGCATTTGTCGACGGTCCTGTATGTCTTGACAAGGGATTTTTCTCAACACTTAGTTTATCTTCTTGGAAACATAATCATCCAGCTTCTATCATTGATTGAACTTTGAATATGAGTGGTCTACAATTTTTCATTGAATTCCCAATTGCCTCTCCATGGTAATCACATTTAGCATTGGCATCATAAGACTTGGGATAAGGTGGTTGTATGGGTTGCATAGGACATATTGCAACTAGGACATTATGCATAAAAGTTTACAGATGTTTCGTGTATGATACTGGGATTGGAGTGAACCTTAATCTCTTCCCTGAGTTAAACTCTGGCCCTGAGTTTGATTAAGATTAGATCCCCCTTCATTTTTCCAACCTTGTCTAGATTGGTAAACATTATGAGACATGGATAGGGGTCGTGATGTAGGTCAGGATTGAGGAAAATTTTGTTGGTACACGACATCGTATTTGCGGGGTGAGGATATTGTGTTGAAGGATGTGAGTGACCAGGTCTGTAACGAGTCGATGGATGACCTACCCAATAAGGTATGGCGGAGGCTGCTTGGACTTCACCTTCTCTCTTCCTTCCAGAATTAAACATGGGCTTCATGATATTTGCAACCACGAGCAGGCCCTGTGCAATTTTGCCATTTTTCAACCTAAATTCAATTCTCTCCCCAATGATGACGATGTCGACAAAGTTGGAAGAAACACTGCCCATCATATGTTCATAAAATGGAGATTGCATGGTGTATATGAATATAGCCACCATCTCTCTATCATGAAATTGCGGCTCAACCCATGTAACTAATTCCCTCCACCTTTGGTTTTACTCCTTGAAGGTTTTTATACCCTTTTCTGACATACTTTGCAATTGTAATATGACAGAAGAGATTGACGCATATGGTCAACCATTTCATTAGATTGGGAAGATCCTTGATAAGGAAGAGCTCAACATAGAAGTGCTGAAGTATCTTGATAGATCTTGGCGGCCCAAGGTCATTGTAATATCAGAAATGAGGGATCTTACTACAATAAGTACAGTTATACTGTTGGAAAACTCATAGAACATGAGCAAGAGGAATAACACTCAAAATTGCTGCTCTGGGAGAAGAAAGCGAAATCGATTCTAGTGAGGGCAACGAAGCTAAAACATTGAACCTGCTAACAAGGAAGTTCAACAAATTCCCAATGAAGAAGGGAAAAGTGAAGAATCAACAATCTAAAAGGTATACTAAGAAAACTTATTCAAATGCTGCTAACTTTACTTGTTTTGGTTGTGGAAAGTAGGGACATATCAAGATGGAATGTCCAAACCTGACTCACAAAGAAAAGGCTGTTCAAAAAAAGAAATTCAACAAACACAATAAAGGAAAAAAGAGCCTACATAACCTGGGATGAAAGTGATTCAATAACCAGCTCTTCATCAAAGGAAGAAGAGGAGATTAATATGTGCTTGATGGCTAAGGAGAAATCAGAGGTAAGCAGTGCTAGCTCAAGTATTTCTTTGAATAAAGAAAACTACAATATATTGCTTCAAGTTTTTTTCGAAACACATGATGAAGCAAACAGATTGGCACTTGCAAACAATGGGTTGAAAGGTTTGAACAATTGGCTGGAAAAGAGAGTCAACTCATTCGAAGAAGAACTAGAAGTTGTTAAAATTGATTTTGAATATTTGAATATGATTTTCCAGTCTTCTAACTTTAAGGATGAATCTAGCAAACCAGTCAAGTGTGAAAACTGTGAGGTGTTGTATGCTAAAGTATAATGTCATGTGAAAACTTCTTCAAAGCTTGCCTTGGGGACTGCAAATTTAAATACTGTTTTAGGTTCCCCAAACTGTGTGTTTGATAAAGCTGGAATTGGATATAAACCTATGTTTAAAAAGAAAACTAGAAAATTCAGCAGCTTTTTCAAACACAGCAGCTAGCACACCCCACCCTTTCAAACTTGCCTCTATGGCATGCATAAAGTTCATACTGCTAGAAACTATAGAGTGAGACTCTTTGATGTTCCAAATGGTTGTGTAAGGTGGATACTAAAAGGTAGTCATAACAGTTCTCGACCTGAAATTAATAAGATACCAGTCTTCAAGCCCTTGTGCAGATTCATTTTCATTTGAAAACCAGGGAGCTTCTATACTCAATTCTTGAACCCGTTTTGATTCAAGTTTTACATTTTTGGATTGTTCAATTGTAATATTTGATTTAATTTTGTAATTAGCAATGCTATAGGGTTTAGCATTGTGGTTTTTTGAATTGTTTGGGGCTATAGGGTGTTAGTTATGAAATTCGAAGGTGTATTGTAATCTTGCAGGGTGCAGGAAGGCTTCTTGATTGTAATTGTGTACAATTGAGTGTTGTTGGTCGAATTTTTCTTATACGGTTGCAAGAAAGATTGGATGTTGCCCTTGAGGAAGGGTAAACCAACATAATTCCTTGTGTGATCTTCTCTCACTCTTCTATTTTACTTGATTCAGCACCATATCTGTATTCTGGGTTTTAGAGCTGTTGTACTTGCATTTCAGTAATTGAATCAATGAAAAATTGATCTTGCATTGTATCATTCTTCCAATCTGCGTAGCTAATTTATGAAATTGGTGATTTTGCAATCTTGCTCTGTATAGTTTAACTCTAATTTGGATTAGATCCGTGTTGTGCCAATTATATCATTTTCATATTACAACTTTTCACTGTATTGAGGTTTTATCAATCTATTTTTGATCAATCATCTTTACTAAACAACTTTTGCCAAAAATTTTCAAATTGATTTGCAAGCTCATAGATCTGTTATATAGCACATTGTGTTTGAATCTTTGAACATATTTTGTGCCTAACTCTCGTGTGGTTGATCTGTGCCTTTTTCTCTACAAATTTTACTAATCTATTGGTTTAAAGAAAAAGAAAACATAGTTTTTTCATTGTACAATGCATCTTGTTATGTGTATTAGTGGTTATCTTTCATTCATTCTTACAATTGGTTTCTGACCTATCTGCATATGTGATTATAGTTTCTTGACACTCTTAATTGTTTGTTGCTATCACATTGGTGCTTGTTGTGAAATCACTATATATATCTAATGCTTAACAGATCTTGAATTGACATTGTTGTTGTGTTCATTGCCTTTGTATTAATGGATAGCTTGTCATTTGTTTTTGCATTGAGTATTAATTGAGTTGTGTACTTGTGCTTTCTGCTTAGTTGTATTGTGGATTGCTAAATTCTATTTTTGTATTGGTTTTTTGGTGTTGCTATACTCGTTGTATGTAATTCTAGTTTTGATCATTCTGCTAGAAAATAAATAAGCTTATTCGTGCTTGAATCAATTCATTTTCTGCACTACACCTTGAGTCATTGATCATAGAGATTCTTAAAAAGTCTCATTTTGCAAAAAAAATGTTTTTGGTACGTTCTAAAATCAAAATTTTGTAAAGTTCAGTTCGGCCCCCTCTTGAACTCAGCCTAAACATATTTTCACCCCTCACCTCTAGTTTTTGTCGTATCACTAACTCAACTAGGCACTTGATCTTGACCACTCTTTCCCAATACAAGAGATCTACCAAACATAAAGGGTAGGCAAAAAACATATCATTAACCTCCTTTTCTTTTGTGGCACCAGTCAAATGGCATATAGGTATCTACGAAGATCGTCCTGACTAGACTTTCAAATCGAACCTTGACAGCAACAAAGACATCTATTGCAACCTAATTCACGAAATTTTTGAAGCTATGGAACATCAAGACCCCGAAGATAGTTAAAACAAAAACATCCATGAATGTCTCCCAGTCTTTGATAACTGTTAATAATTGGTTAGTTAAGTATAGAGTTGTTAGGATTTTTAGCATTTATTCTGTTTTAATTATAGGGTTTTTAGGGATTTTGTTTAAGTTAGGGATTTTATGGTTATTTTTCTATTTAATGCGTTTTTGGTTATGGAAAGAGAATGCAGTTGAAATTTAGTTGAAATTCGAAGAAAGAGAGAATAAGGAACGCTGGAATTAAGGAAAGGAGCAGAAAAATAGATTTTAAGTGACTTCTTGCTTACGCTAAAGGAGGAGCTTGAGCTAAAACTCACTTAAATGAGAAAAGAAGTTCTGTACGAAGGCGTCAACGCCACTGAAGCGTGAAGTGCAAAATAACAACCACTTTGTAACAAACAGCGGGGATCTTTTATAAAAGGAAGGATAGAAGGAACGAGAGATCATCATCTTTTGGAAGATCCTTGGAAGCACTGTTGCAATCAAGAATTTTCCTTTTTCCTTTTCCGTTGTATATTCATGGCTACCATGCGTAGCTAATCTCTTTTCTTCTTGGGATTAAATGTAATTTCTCCACTTCAATTGTACTCTTGATATTTATTTGATATTGTTTTATTCAGTTAATCTTTGTTTAACGTTTTATATTAAATTGTCATACTTTAAATTTCTCTTTGTGACTGGAAAACACTTTTTGGAATTCGAATCAAATGTTAATGCATTACATTTATAAATTCAGGAATGAATTATAGAGTAATGACTGCACATAACAACTGATCTTAATGCTAATTAAATTAATCTGGTAACTAGGAATAGAGCTAGATACTTTAATTTATGAAATTCAATGCTAGAGAAATCAGGTTGAA
>Ga0209700_104361_pt1 | contig 25607 bp, 13 predicted proteins | sample SiratroredBW_FD_187528 | JGI IMG/M metagenome (GOLD analysis project Ga0209700, IMG submission 187528) | Root nodule microbial communities of legume samples collected from California, USA - Siratro red BW (SPAdes) (version 2) | ecosystem: Host-associated > Plants > Roots > Nodule | place: USA...
ATATATATATTATTAGTGGGTTAAACTATTATATTTTGTTATCAATCTAGCACATAGGAGTAAATGGTTTTTATTAGTTGTTATATAATAATATTAAGTATCTAATAGTAGCTAAATATGTAATAGTGTAATGTTTTCTTCAACGACACAAATAAAGAATATTCTAAAGCTTAAGTATGAAAAAATAGAAAATGCCTTTTATCTTTGTGTTAAGAAGATTTGCGCCAACCAACAACGTTTAAAAATATTTTCAAATATGAAGTAAAGCTGAAATGATCGTCTACTTCTCTAATGCGACTAATTACATAAAAGATATTCTAATAATATTCTAAAGAAGTTTAAGATAAAAAATTCAAAATCAGGTTCCACACTTGTTAAATAAAAATTGAAGTTTATAATAGAAAATAATGACAAGAAAGTATATTCAATCTAATACAAGAGTTCGATTAGAGATGTTATACTTGACTAAACAAGGTCAAATATAATATTTGGAGTAAGATTCTTAACCATATTAAAAAAAGAGTCTTGTATATATCATTTGTAACGAGTTAAGAAAATTTTATGATATATCAAGGCTATAAATTAAAGAAAAAATATTTACGTGATAAGGATAGCTTAATAAGAAAACGATAGTAGAAATTAATCAAATATTGCTACAAAGTTGTCATCTGATTTTTTTTTCATTATTATTAGTTAATATACTTTTTAATGATATCAGCATCCTATTTGTAAACATAACAAATGATTTTGAAACAATCCTACACTGATGTCGAAATCTAACACAGCCATAGTTTGTTTCTATTTGTCCTTTATTTTCAAATAAATATTAACAAAATGCCACCAAGAGTATCTTTATAGAAAATGTTAAAATTGGGTTTACGAATGTGTAATAAGTTCTCATTTTAACCCTTATACATGCAGTATATTCTTAATTTAAATTTTATATGATAAATATATTCGCACATTCTTAATTTGATTTTAAATGCACAAGACTAAATTACACAAATTAAAAATTAGAACATAGGAATGAAATTAGAAATACATAAGGATATAATGATAACCAACTGCTAATTATTAAACTTTGCAATACATTCAAAATCAGAATATTAAATGGGTTCAAACATTTAAGTTAACTCAATTCATCACGACTTTGAGTTAGATTGAAAAAAATAATAATATTTCTAAATAAGATCTAAAATGACTAGAACTGCAACAAATAAGAAACTAGAACTAACTTACAACTAATTTCTCTTAATTACTAATCATTTTAATTACAATATAATACATACATACATAAAATAAGTTTTAAAAAAACAGACTTAAACGAGTCAATCTACCTAAATTAGTATAAAATTTATGATTACATAAAGTAAGTCGTATTAAATTAATCCATTTTTAAGCCCATCTACCCTAAGCTATAGATTGGCATACTTTTACACCCTTGTTCAAAATAGAAAAGAGAAAGTAACAATTAAGACAATTTAATACTTAGACTTTGGGAACACAAACAACCCTAATATTCAGGTCCCTTTCCCTCTCGATCATAAATCATAGTGATTCCTTAACCGCGTAAAGTTCCTTAGATTTTCTCTTTCCTTCACATTAGGACACGACACGCCCTATAAATTCTAACTACACATCATTACGTCATCCCTTCCTTGCACTTTCCTATAGAGAAACCTTGCCACCCCAAAATACCCTAATTCCTTCACCTTCAATCACACCATTCAAGAACCTTCATAAACCCTCTCATATCCATCTCATTCAATTATCTTCAATCCAATCCAATCCAATTCTTCTCCTCTATCCTATGCAAAATCATAACCCCATAAAACCATTCTCCTTGTCAAACCCCTTCTTCAACAACTCTCACCCAAATTTCCGAAAACCCCAACCACTCCACCCAATCTAGTGTCACAATAATCACACTTTGTTGCTTAACCAATTCTCCTTAGCAAAATCATATCATATTGCCAAGGATCAAGGTTCACACATATCATACTAAGGCTTACAAGTTGTGATTAGGATAATAGCTTAAATTTCTAGAAATATTGTAATTTTTCTTAAAAGATGTTTATTTTTTAATATAGAAGTTTATAGTTTATTTTTTAAAGAATTATTTTTTAGCCTCATTCTTGTTTATTTTGTTATCTAATGAATTTTGTTTTATGTAAAAATCACATTTCAATTTTTTTTTTCCAAAAGAAATCCATTCATACTATAATAGATTACAACAATAAACTATTATACATATAATCAATTTTGAAAAATAACCTAACTTTCACACAAACGCGTACCTATATCAAATTTAAAAATTAAAATTAAGCTTCCAAACATATAATTTTTCTTTAATACTAAAATATTAACAAAAACATAGATTTAGTCAACAACCTAGAAATGTTGAAAAAACTTAGACGCAAGGTTAGCACTGTCCTCACAAGTGGCCTTAAGAATGGGTCCAAACCCTATAAAAACCCATTACCACCACCTTCATCACCATTACCACTTCCATTAGTACCAATAAGAACAATGTCTCGTACTAGAAAACATTCTCCTTTTGTGTTTCCACATGTTGAATCCTCTGTTGTTCCTGATCCCTCCAATTTCTTCTCCCCAAACCTTCTCTCAAATCCTCTCCCCACAAACTCTTTCTTCCAAAACTTTACCCTCAAAAATGGTGATCAACCTGAGTATATTCACCCTTACCTCATCAAATCCTCAAACTTTTCTCTCTCCCTTTCATACCCATCTCGCTTCTTTAACCCCTCCTTCACTTACCAGGTCTTCAACCCTGATCTCACCATTTCTTCCTCTCAAAAACCCCACCTTTCCCATTTCAACCACACCATCTCTTCCCACAACGATCTCAGTGTCACTTTGGACATCCCTTCTTCCAATTTGAGGTTTTTCCTTGTTAGGGGTAGCCCCTTTTTGACCCTCTCCGTGACTCAACCGACCCCTCTTTCCATCACCACTATTCACGCCATTCTATCCTTTTCGTCCAGTGATTCCCTCACCAAGCACACTTTTCACCTCAACAATGGCCAGACTTGGATTCTGTATGCTTCTTCGCCGATTAGGCTGAGCCATGGGCTTTCTGAGATCACTTCTGATGCGTTTTCCGGCATAATTAGGATTGCCCTGTTGCCTGATTCTGATTGGAAGCACGAGGCTGTGCTTGACCGGTTCAGTTCCTGTTACCCTGTGAGTGGTGAGGCTGTGCTTGCCAGGCCATTTTGTGTGGAGTATAAGTGGGAGAAGAAAGGGTGGGGTGATCTGTTGATGTTGGCACACCCTCTCCATCTTCAGCTTTTGGCTGATGCTGGTTGTGATGTTAATGTTTTGAGTGATTTTAAGTATGGGAGCATTGATGGGGACCTTGTTGGGGTTGTTGGTGATTCATGGAGCTTGAAAACTGATCCTGTTTCTGTGACCTGGCACTCTATTAGGGGTGTGAGAGAAGAATCCCGGGATGAGGTTGTTTCGGCTCTTGTGAAAGATGTTGAGGGGCTGAATTCATCTGCAATAACGACTAATTCGTCGTACTTTTATGGGAAATTGATTGCAAGGGCTGCAAGGTTGGCTTTGATAGCTGAAGAGATATGTTTTCTTGATGTGATTCCCAAGGTTAGGAAGTATTTGAGGGAAACCATTGAGCCGTGGCTGGAGGGGACTTTTAATGGGAATGGATTTCTGTATGATAGGAAATGGGGTGGCATTGTGACCAAACAAGGGTCCACTGATGCTGGTGCTGATTTTGGGTTTGGAATTTACAATGATCACCATTATCATTTGGGGTACTTTGTTTATGGAATTGCAGTGCTTGCTAAGATTGATCCAGTGTGGGGTGGGAAGTATAAGCCTCAAGCCTATTCTCTCATGGCAGATTTTATGACATTGAGCAGAAGATCAAACTCCAACTACACAAGACTAAGGTGTTTTGACCTTTATAAATTGCATTCATGGGCTGGAGGGTTAACTGAGTTTGCAGATGGAAGAAATCAGGAGAGTACCAGTGAAGCTGTTAATGCATACTATTCTGCTGCCTTGATGGGTCTGGCATATGGTGACACACACCTTGTTGCCACTGGATCAACGCTCACAGCATTGGAGATTCATGCAGCTCAAATGTGGTGGCATGTGAAACGGGGAGATAATCTCTATGGTGAAGAGTTTGAGAAGGAGAACAAGGTGGTTGGTGTTCTTTGGGCTAACAAGAGGGACAGTGGACTATGGTTTGCGCCTCCTGAGTGGAAAGAATGTCGGCTTGGGATTCAACTCTTACCGTTACTGCCGATTTCTGAAGTGTTGTTTTCCAATGTTGATTTTGTGAAGGATCTTGTGGAGTGGACATTGCCTGCCTTGAATAGGGAAGGTGTTGGAGAAGGATGGAAAGGGTTTGTTTATGCACTGCAGGGAATATATGATAATGAAGGTGCATTGCAGAGGATAAGAAGCTTGAATGGTTTTGATGATGGAAACTCATTGACTAATCTCTTGTGGTGGATTCACAGCAGAAGTGATGAAGAGGAATTTAGTCATGGAAAACACTGCTGGTTTGGTCATTACTGCCACTAGGTATTGTTAATGATTTTCAGGTATTCAAATAGTTTCTTACATTGTACATAAATAAGTTTCTCTATATGTCTGGTGTTTGTTTCTTACAATTTCTTTTAAGGAAATTCTGTGTTGTGTGGATTTATGCATTCATTCTCTGTCATGAGGACGTTATGGTTTAAGCTCTTTTCGTTTGAGCCTAGCATCTTCCCTTCAGTTTTCCATTGTGTAGTTTTTTGCATTTCCATTTTGAAAAGTTTAGGCAGCTCTTAGCTTATGAATGCCCTTTATTGTCTAAACTCTAAAGTGTTAAGGTTATAAGAAAATTAAAAGTTATACAAGATAGATTTTAAGTCTCAAAAGTGAGTAGAAATGAAAAAGTTGAACAATATAAGAAAAAGACCTACAAATTTCTTGTATTAAGATTTTGGGTTGAAGGCGACATTAATCACTTATGTGAGTTTTATGTGAGTTTGCCTTGGGAGTAGAGGAACTGATACTTGAAACTTGAAAGAGAGATTGTTAGAAATCTGAATGTGAATCTAAGTCATATAAGTAGAAATCAGAAAGTCGAGTAACATATAAGAAAAGAAGAAAAGAGATCCATAAAATTGAATAACATATAAGAAAAGAGACTTATAAACCCATTATCTTAACGTTTTGGGTTGAAAGTGGTAACAAACAGTCCTTTATATAGATTTGACTCAAGTCTAATTCTTATTTAATGTCCATCCCTTATATAGATTTGACTCAAGTCTAATTCTTATTTATTTAATGTCCTTGCAAAGTTTCTCATGAACATCTGAAATCATACAACTCAATTGTTTAGTAGCCTATCTCATGGTGTGGCATTACAAGACATGGCATGGAGAAAACAATTAGTGTCTTAATCGTTAGTTGGTATATCTCAGAAATTCCAAATTCCTTTCCAACCTTCGTAGATTCCCTTGTTCTTGTGTTGTCTCCTGGAATATCGGATGTACATTTAAAAACATTTGTTTCTAACCAGTAAATTAGTAGTTAAAAGGATTAATCAGAGTATTTTTGTTTGGTTTGCTATGATTTTGAGTCTGAATAGGATTGATACAGATTTAGGCTTGAGATTCATTGTCATACCATGAAGAAAATGCTGCTCATTGTGTCCCTTTTCAATAAAGATAACTTAATTATATAACTTTTTGTAATAAGAAATTGTCATCAGCACGTTGCTTTTAGTTTTTTTCATTATCTGTGTAATCATGTATATGGAAATGCTAGATAATTTTCTTATCTTTCGAAACAAAACCAGTTGTTGGCTCATAATTTTTCATTACATCTGACACATACCATTTTTACCTCTTAATTGTAGTCTTGAGGTTTTAATTTGAAATGTAGCTTAGTGATATTGTGTGATCCATGTAATTATGAGTATTGATTTAGAAACTTTTCTTGTACATGAATCACATTGAAAATAAGGTTGTATAAAGGTATAGATTGGGATAAAAATAAGTTAAGTTTTTTCTGAATTGTTCAGGTTTGACTTCTTAACGATTCGTGATCTAGTTAAATAATTAAACTTTAATTTTTCTATTAAACTTGATTATTTAAATGAAACGAATTCAAGTTTTAAAAATTTGATATTAAGGATGTTTAAGTAATTCCATCATATATATATATATATATATTTAATTTTATTGAAAATATAATTTATTTATCTTTATAGTATTTCTTGAGTTAATTATTAAAGTAAGAGTTTAGTAAATAGGAATTTCAGTTGCTATATTGATAAAGTTAAAAAAATTAATTTAAGAATATTTGTTTAGAGATAAAATTTATTAAGTTATAAATTGAATTAGTCAAACTCAATTTTAATTAAATATGATTAAATAAACGAGTAAGTTGGAGTTTTTAAAATTTAACAGTTTTTTTTATCAATTAATAATAATTTTTTCTCAGTTAAAATAATTATTAAAAACATTTCTAAGTCTCCAAAATAAGTTTAAGTCCAATCAACAACAAATAAAAAATATAAAAGTTTAAATCTAAACAAAAAGGTAGTGTATTGAATATTATTTTACACCGCAAAATATAAAATAGCATAATTTTTCTTTTCAATGTAGTCAGTCTTTCTAGTTTTTCGGATTTTTGATAATTTATTCTTTATTTACAATACAACACACATCATAAGTACTAAATAAATAACACTTAAAATGGATTAAATGTTTTAATTTAAGTTGACTTAAATAAATTTTAAGTCTTTAATATATGATTTTTTTAATTTTGAATACTTAATATTTTTAAAATTAGGTATATAATAAATTAAACATTTTAGTTAATTTTTTTATTACTTATATCAGTTTTACTATTATGTATTATTAGTTTATTTTATAAATTAAAATTTTATGTATTAAGTTATTTTATAATAACACTTAAAATGAATTATTAGTTTATTTTATAAATTAAAATATTATGTATTAAGTTAGTTTTGTTATATGTATAAATAATACACATTATCATGTGATAAAAAAATATAGATTATTATAATAAAAATAAATGAAAAGTAAAAAAGAAATTTAAAAATATTTTAGAGATTAATTACAAGATATGGCATATTTAGAACAAATTATAAATATAAAATTTATTTAGAGACTTAAATTAATATTTTATAATTTTATAAGTACTTAATTAAGAAAAAAAATAATTTGTTGGTATTTTAATAACTATATCTAATATATTAGGAACACAAAATTTATTTAAGTCATTTAAATTAAAAAAAAAAAATAATTATATGATTGACCTGATTTGTCAGGCAGGGATATAGTGGGTTCTCTCTCTCTTTTTTTTTTTTTGTTTTTTTCCTTCTTTCTATTGATATCTTTCAGCCCATGTATATAGATTCTTCGGCTTTTTCACCATGAATCAATTTGTACATAATTAATGTACTTCTACGTTTCATTATGTGAAGATGTATCTACATTGTATAATTTATAATATGTTTTCATATTACTTAATCTATAACCATATTCTAAATCATATAATTTAAAATGTATTTTTAGATTATGCAATTTAAAAATATATTTTAAATTAATATGAGATTACATCTTATATTGTATAATTTAGAAACATATTAAAGATTATAAAATTTAAAATACATTTTTATGTAAAATATATATTCTGAATTATTGTAGTTTGATTTACAATTCAAAATATATATTATTTTTTAATTAAGATTTTACAATTTAAAATAAATTTTTAAATTAGATAAAATAGAATAAACTTTTCAACCTAGATAATTTGAAATGACATTTTAGATTATATAATTTAAAATATTTATAATATTGACCCATAAGTAATTTGAACTTTTGTCACAATTACATAGGTGAAAATAAAATATGGGATGAAGGAAGAAGTTGCCTTGCATAGAAAGGTTTATAAGACAATAAAGTGTTGCTAGGTGTTAGATACATATTTATTTTGGAAGGATGTGATTTCATTGTAGAAAGCAATACATAAACTTTACCAATTATCGTAGTGTAAAGTGATGCAACTCTGTTTTTTAATTTACCTCTTGGTGAAATAGTGCATGGATTATTTAGTTGCATAGGAAAATAAATCTCTCAAACTCTATTTTGAATTACTGTTCTGAAGAATTGTGAAAGAGTAATACGACTCAATTTATTTTTTTAAAAGTTTACTATTTTCACTCTAAATCATAATTGTATTGTGAATGATATGAAACATAATCTACTAGTAGGATCTGTATAGCAAGATTAAGATTAGATTATCCAATATTAATTAAAGGTGCTCATACTTTGATAACTTATTATTTCTTTGCATTCATATCACAACCCTTATTATTATTATTATCATTATAATAATTTTTATAACATTTAATTACAAACATACCTTTTTATTATATTTTTATTATTAAAATAGTCAAATTAAAAGTTGTATAAAGATTTTCGGTGTCAAAAATCCTTAAATAATTTTAATATTTTTTTTGTCACACTTCTATATATAAAATTGATTACACAATTGAAAATTGAAAATTCTAAAACCAGCTTCAAACAATCTCTTCCTTGCACATTCAATCACTAGAAACCTTTGATCCTTACCCCATTTTCTGCACTCAACTAAAGAATTTGGAATCATTTCTTCCATTTTTCTGTTTCTATGTACACTCATAACAACATTCTTCCATTCTCTTCAAACAATTCCTTTCTTCATAAATTTCCAAATTCCTTTCTTTTCTTTTCAGCTTCATTTTTCTCTTCTGCATAAAGCACAGTAACCAACCCTTTCTATTTCTATATCCAACTAACTTAACTTCCACCACATGCACATGCAAATCTGAATCCAAACTCACCATGTTTAAGAAACTTGGAAGAAAAATTGAAAGAGAAATTACAAAACCCTTCAAAAATAAACCACCACCAAGACCATCATCTCCACCTCCACCTCCTCCTCCACCACTTCCTTCATCTACACCTCCACCGCCGCCTCCGCCGCCACCTCCGCCGCCATCTCCTCCTCCTCTTCCTAAGCAACCAAAGGCTCCATTTCTCTTCCCTCAAGCTCACTCCACAATTCTCCCTGACCCTTCAACTTTCTTTGCTCCAAACCTTCTCTCTTCTCCACTCCCTACAAACTCTTTCTTCCAAAACTATGTTCTTCAAAATGGAGACACACCTGAATACATTCACCCCTACCTCATCAAATCCTCAAACTCCTCCCTCTCCCTCTCCTACCCTTCTCTCAACTTCAACTCTTCTTTCATAGCACAGCTTTTCAGCCCTGACATCACCATCTCTTCCACAGAGACCAAAACCACCCCAGGCTTACACGCCAGGCACGTCATCTCTTCCTTCAGTGATCTGAGTGTCACTTTGGACATTCCCTCTTCAAACCTCAGCTTCTTTCTTGTCAGAGGAAGCCCTTTTGTGACAGCCTCAGTTACATGTCCCACATCGCTTTCCATCACCACCATGCATGCCATTCTTTCACTCTCATCCAATAACTCTCTCACCAAACACACCTTGCAGCTTAACAATGGCCAAACATGGCTCATTAACACTTCCTCCCCTATCAGTTTAAACCATACCCTTTCTGAGATTACTTCTGGTGAACTTTCTGGCATAATTAGGATAGCAGTGTTGCCTGATTCTGACCCTAAGTATGAGGTCATCCTCAATAGGTTCAGCTCTTGTTATCCTGTCTCTGGGGATGCAACATTCACAAATCCTTTCTGTGTAAAGTATAGATGGGAAAAGAAAGGGTGGGGGGAGTTGTTAATGCTGGCTCACCCTCTTCACGTTCAGCTTTTGAACGATGGTGATTGTGGTGTGACAGTTCTGCATGATTTGAAATTCAGAAGTATTGATGGAGAGCTTGTTGGTGTTGTTGGAGACTCCTGGCTGCTGAAAACCGATCCGGTTTCAGTTACTTGGCATTCCACAAGAGGTATAAAAGAAAAATTCCATGAAGAGATTTGTTCAGTGCTTTCTGAGGATGTGGAAGCTTTGAATCCCTCGGGAATAACAACATCATCATGCTATTTTTATGGGAAGATTATAGCAAGGGCAGCGAGGTTAGCTTTGATAGCTGAAGAGGTGGCTTTTCTCGAAGCCATTCCTGTGATTAAGAAGTTCTTGAAGGAGGTCATTGAGCCATGGTTAGATGGAACTTTCAGTGGAAATGGTTTTCTCTATGAGGGGAAATGGGGAGGGATTGTTACTAAACAAGGGTCTAAAGATTCAGGAGCAGATTTTGGGTTTGGTGTTTATAATGATCATCATTACAATTTGGGGTACTTCCTTTATGGAATTGCGGTGCTTGCAAAGATTGATCCAGCTTGGGGAAGGAAGTACAAGCCTCGAGCCTATTCACTTGTGGCAGATTTCATGAACCTGGGAAGAAGATCAGACTCTAATTACACGCGTTTGAGGTGTTTTGATCTGTATAAATTGCATTCTTGGGCCGGAGGGTTAACTGAATTTGCAGATGGAAGAAATCAGGAGAGTACTAGTGAAGCTGTGAATGCATATTATGCTGCAGCATTGATGGGTCTAGCATATGGTGACACTCAACTTATAGCCACCGGATCAACACTTGCAGCATTGGAAATTCATGCAGCTCAAATGTGGTGGCATTTGGGAGAGGGACATAAACTGTATGAGGAAGAATATACCAAAGAGAACAAGGTGGTAAGTGTTGTGTGGGCTAACAAGAGAGATAGTGGACTATGGTTTGCTCCTTCTCAGTGGAGAGAGTGCAGGCTTGGTATTCATGTTTTACCACTGTCTCCTATTACTGAGGCCTTGTTCTCAGATGTTGGTTATGTGAAGGAACTTGTGGAGTGGAGTGTTTCCAATTTGAATAGGAAATGTGTTGGAGAAGGGTGGAAGGGGTTTATCTATGCCTTGGAAGGAACTTATGATAAAGAAAGTGCACTGCAAAAGGTAAGAAGTTTGAAAGTTTTTGATGATGGGAACTCAATGTCTAATGTGTTGTGGTGGATTCATAGCAGGGGTGATGTGGATGAGGAATTTGGTCAAGGAAAACAATGCTGGTTTGGCCATTACTGCCACTAAATATTTTTAACTATAAACCATCAGCAAGTGTTAAGAAGGTGAAAATATGATTGGATTATGTTAAAATCTTTCGGGGGCACCAATATTTTAGAGTGCAAGTTTGCAGTATTTTGTGTGCGTCAAGCATGTAGCATATTAAACAGTGTGAGTTATTTTTTAGGCAAATTCTCATTTGAGATTATAAATTATATTTTTAGGACCCGACTTTTGTTATATTTGTATATATAATTGTAGTCAAACCTGACTAAACATGAACAAGTTGGTTTCCTAAGACGTGGGTGAGCTGGCTGAATGAGGTTTCATATTAATCAAAGATAAAAACAAAATATATAAATAGATTAAATGGTAAAAAGAAATTGATAGAAGTCCAAATGAAACCTACAAATTAATGCAAGTCAAACCCATCACCTTTGCAATCCACATATGGAGAGTATTGGTATATAAACTCTTTAAAAGATAGAAAACTAAGCAACGTGAGACCTCATACCAAATCAATCAATGATAATTCTATGGGTAGATACACTCCTCCTTAAATTCAATGCGTCCTTCAAAATGATATTTCTCGTTAAAGATTCATCAAATGAGTTTTTCTCTTTTAAACAAATATACTAAAAAGTTCAAGTATTATTTTTGTTAATAGAATCAATTTTGGTCATATTGGTCTTTTTCCAAAGTTTTTGCATCGTAAACACTAGTGGCTTCTAAAATCTTGTTGGATATTTTCAACTAGATAAGTGTAAAAGTATCTCTATAAGATGTTTATTTTCTTTTTCTTTTACATCTTGTCAAATCCTTACACATGGTTTCACTAGCATAGGCATCCAAGTACACGTAATTTGAGATATCACATAGTACACGTAATTTGAGATATCACATAGTTTAGGGTTTAGGGTTTAGTTGTGCAGTAACGCTTAAAAAAATAAAAGGCAAATTAGCTTGGAAAAGTAATACACGTGTTACATTTAAAAGATGTTGATGTTTTCTCTCAACAATGCCATTTTGTTCAGGTGTCTTAACACGACATTTTTTATGACATGATTTTGTGTTTTAGATTTAACATTCATCGAAAAAAATCACGTAAAACGGGAGTAACCATCAATAATAGTTAAAAAAAATCTGTGACCATGCATAGCAGTGTTAAAACAAGGCCCCCAAATATCCGTATGCAACAGTTGAAAAGCTTTAACAGAGCGTGTGTCACTAAGAGTAAAGGAAAGTTTTCTTTGTTTGGCCTGATGGCAACTATCACACAAAAAATATTTTTCAATGGTGATATAAGGGTTTTGGTTTGTCAAAACATTAAGTCTTTCATCAGAAAGGTGCCCCATTCTACAGTGCCACAGGTTCATATTAACAATGCAAATAGCAAATACATCAGTTTTAGTGACATCAGAAGAATCAAACAAATATAAGCTGGCTGATATTCTAACTATACCAATCCTCTCGTTGGTGGCGATGTCATGTATTGCACAATCAATGAAAGAAAGAATCAATCTACAATGAAGATCAGAAGTGAGTTTTGATAGAAATCAAGTTGAAAGAAAATTGTGGCACATATAAGACATTGTTCAGATGTAACTTATTATTAAAACAAATTGTCCCAAAATAACAAGCAGAGATGCTATGACCATTAGGTAATCTTATTATAATGGGTTTGATGTGATGATAAGATGAAAACTGAGAGGAAAATGCAAATGTGATCCGTAGCACCAAAGTTTAGGATTTTATATATGCTTTGTAGGAAGAATATTACCATTATGGATTGGTGAGTGGTCATAAACTTGGTGATGAGCATTTGTAGAAAAGGAGCCAACTTAATTGATCATTGCTTGGTTAAAAAATTTTGCATTTTACTTGAATAGATTAGACCAAACTTGGTACTGTTATGATGTTATGTAAACACACTCCTCTTCAGGAATTCCTTTTTTCTTTTTCACTAACATTCTCTTCAATAATAACAACACTATTTATCTAAGAGATCTTTCTATTGGAAAACTTATATCTAGGTGGATAGTCATGCTTCTTGTAGCAAGTATTAATGGTGTGGTCATTCCTTCCACATTGAGTGCAAACCTTCCTATTTCCATTATCCTTGTTTTTTTTTTCTTGATTGGGAAATACATGTTTTTGGTAACAAACAAATTTAGAATGGTCACTCTTCCTACAAAAGGAACAAACTATATCAATGCAATTAGCATTGAAGTTGACATGGTTGACATTGGCAACCAAAACATTGCTAACAAGTTGGCATTCTTGTTGGACAACGAAGGAGAAGTACATGAGATTACACATTATTGTACTGATCTTTCAAACCATGCAATAATTGCTTCTTGTTTTTTCTTGGTTATTAAGAGACAGAACATGTACACTTGGTTTTGCAAGCGCAAACAAGGTTAAGTCTAAAATTCTCAAGTTCATCCCAAATAACACGCAACTTAGTAAAGACATTCATGACAGATAGGTCACCCTGACAATGGTTGTATCCATCTAGATTATGCTTTGCCTTATAGGGATCGATGAAGAATGAACAAGTCACGACACGACCATATCAACGATTTAGGCTAAGAATGTGGCATCAGTCTTTACTGGGCGAGTTGTAATAAATTTCCATGGTAGCGGGCGACGTAAGTGGAAAATGTAAATTTGATAGAGAAAACGCGCATGCAGGTTCACTTATAGGATATGATGAACAGTAATAAAGCTTATTATTATTTTTCACGTAGTAAAAGGAATACAACATTTTCGCTTTATAAGATAGAAAAACGTTTTTGCTTTATACGAGAATACAACTTTTTCACTTTATAAGATACAAAAACGTTTTAACTTCATACGAAAATAACCTAGTAGTCTCCCTCAAGCTGGAGGATGATAATCCATCATTCCAAGCTTGGAAATAATGAAATTGAATGCAATTTGATCTAGTGCTTTGGTGAAAATGTCAGCTGGCTATTCTGAGATTTTGATATGGAGATGATGGGATAATCCTGCTTGCAATTGCTCCCTGACAACATGGCAATCTATATCTATATGCTTTGTGTGTTCATGGAAGATGGAATTCGATGTTATGTGACGTGCCACTTAGTTATCACATAACAAATTGGCAGGTTGAACAATGTCAACTCGAAGATCATGAAGAAGAAATGTAGGCCACTGTAACTCACTTATAGTAGTTTCCAATGCTCGATATTCTGCTTCAGATAAAGAATGAGAAATAATGCTCTGTTTCTTAGTTTTCCTTGAAACCAAAGGATCCCAAATACAGAATAACATGTGGTGTATCTTCATATGAAATTGGAGGAAGCCCAATCCAAATCACTGAATGCCTTCGAGCACATATTAGATTCATTGGGAATGAAGATACCTTGAGCAGGAGACCCTTTTATATACTTTAGAACACACTTGATGGCTTTGTGATGATGAATAGTTGGAGACTGCATGAATTGACCTAGAAATTGAACAGAGAAATTTATATCAAGCCTTGTGTTTGTGAGGTAGAGTAACCTTCTTATAATTCAGCGATAAGACTCTTATTCATAAATAGAACCATCTTGTTCAAACATAAGCTTCGTATTTTTTGTCATGGGAGTAGAGGAAGGTTTGACAACGAGCATCCCACAATCAGCTAAAATGTCCAAAGCATATTCTCTTTGGTTTATATGTATACATTTCTTTGATCTCATCGCTTTCAGGCCTAAGAAGAAGCTCAATTGGCCAAGATCTTTAATTTTGAAATTCTCATTTAGAAAATTCTTAACTTCATCCATATGACTGAGATTATCTTTGACAAGGATAATATCGTCAACATAAACCAACAAAACCATGAAGGAAGTAGCAGTTTTCTTTGTGAAGAGAGAATGATCATATGGAGATTGAACAAAACAAATATTATGCAGAGAACTAGTCAACTTAGCATACCACTATCGACTGGCTTGCTTCAAACCATATAATGATTTCATGAGACGACACACTTGATTGGGCTTTTAAACATGTAATCCTTGAGGTAAAGTCATATATACTTCTTCATTTAAGTCACCATGCAGAAACACATTATTTACATCAAGTTGATCAAGATGCCAATTTTTGGCAATTGCTACAACAACGAGCAAATGCACGGTGGTCATTTTGGCAATAGGAGAGTAAGTGTCTTGATAATCAATTCCTTCGATTTGAGTATATCTCTTAGCAACAAGGCGAGCTTTATGGCATTCAATATCACCATTTGCGTTAAATTTCAACTTATACATCCTCTTGCAGCCTATTGTAGTCTTTCCTGAAGGAAGATCAATAATAGACCAAGTTTTATTGGTTTTGAGAGCATCAATCTCAGCTTTCATGGCATTTCTTCATTCCGATATTTCAATTGCTTCTTCATATGATCGGGGCTCAATGTGTGACGAAATGGAAGAGATTAGACGTAATTGTTTTTAAGACATAGAGTTATAAGAAAGCACAAAACTTATGGGATACTTAACTTGTATATTGTCGGAGTCAATTTGTATGGAATTGGAAATGTAATGATGGTAGTCCTTCAAATAGTCCGGATTCGTTATCTAATTGGATAAAATTCTCTTCATGAAAAATAACGTCTTTGGAAATAAAAATGTACTCCTTAACGCCAGTTTCAAAACTTAAGAAAATGTATTTCCTACTCATAGGATCAAATCTGTTCATGTTACTCGGTGTGGTAGAAGCAAAACATAGGCAACAAAAAACTTTAAAACAAGATATATTAGGTTTCTATTTATAAAGCAATTCATAAGGCACCTTGAAATGTATTACAATAAAAGGAAGTCTATTTATTATATACATAACATGACACATAGTATACGACCATAATTGTTTAGGCATATTTAAATGAAACATGATACTCTAGCAACATTCAATATAGTTGATGTTTCCTTTCAATTACAAAATTTTGTTGAGGTGTCTTAATACAAGAAGTTTGATGTATTATGCCAAAACCATGATAAAAGGTCTTATAGTCAAACTAAAATCCATTATTTGTTCTTATAACTTTGATACGTTTGTTAAATTGAGTTTGCACATAGATAACAAAGCTGTTAAGAAGAGGTCTAGTTTCACTTCTATTCTTTATTAAAAATATCCAAGTCTGTCTAGAAAAATCATCTACAATGGTGAGAAAGTAACTATAACCATGCAGAAAAGTAATACCAAAGGGACCCCATATATTTATATGCACAAGATCAAACACATCAATATAGATTCACTATTAGAAAAGCTCAATCTATGTTGTTTAGCGTAATAACAATAATCACAAATATTTTTTGTATGATATTGGATGTCAATGTTAATTCTACAAATATGATCTAGAACCTTATTAGATGAGTGACCTAAACTCAAATGCCAAACATCTATATCACAAGCAAGCCCAATCATCTTTAAGGTACGAATATCCTATATTTAACATTTTTGCATAAACATTGAAGATTTGAATGATTAATGAGTTTCTGAATATATACTATGTTAAGAGTTTCTAAACGTATACTATGTTAAGAATAAAATCAGGTATATAGAAAACATTATAAATAACAATGTATATAGAAAACATTATAAATAACAAGTTATTTAGTTTGACGAACAGTTCCGATATACTTAGTATAAACATTCATTCAATAAACCAATCTTCATAGGTTTGATTTTATGAAAACCGATAAATATATTTTTCAAGCATTTAACATTTAACATGTTCCGTAACCTGTGTCTATGTATGGATTTGCTCTCACCTATAGTGTTTATATGTTTCATTTGTTCTAAATTATATAAAATCTTTAGCCATGGTTGAAGTTGTTTAAAGGTTAAAGAATGGTTGAATTGTTTAAAGGTTAAAGATTTTGTTACACGTTTTTCTTCCAGATTTTGTTGGAGAATTATGCTGAGTTTTTATTTGATTTACTTCTTCTTATACTTCTGCTTCATCCAAATTTATGGTCCTCTCTTGGCATTCATGAGCTTTCTCTCATACTTCTGCTTCATCCAAATTTATGATCCTCGTATTCTTGAGTACACGTATTATTCACAGTATCACATTAACCTTAGACTTACTTGACGTTATTGTTGTTATAAAGAAAATCATGAATAATATTAGGAAAGAATTTCATGAATAATATTAGTCATCATCTATTCCATTACTTTCTTTGTTTTTTACAAGTTCTTGAATCTCATGATTAAAAAAAATTTGATTTTATTATTTGAAAGTAGGGCAAATATGATAGCCATCAAGTAACGTTTTTGAATTTTCTCCCCAAACAGATAATAAGATTTAAAGGGTTATGTGATGGATTCATGTTTTATAGAAAATACAAAAACAACAAAAATATAAAACATATTATTTTAAGAAAAAAATAAAGAAAACCAAAATAGAAATAAATTTTGATGGTAGCGGAAGAGTATATATGAAAAACATAAATTTGACATAGCATTCTACCAGATAAAAAACTGATCTTAACTAAAAGAAAATAACAAAAATAACCCACTAATCTATCTTTACAAAAAAAATAACAAAAAAAACTTCATAAACCTCTTTAACAAAACCCATAAATGAAAAATACAACGAGAAGAAGGATGAAACACAAAATAATGTGATAAAACAAAAACCTTACATTTAAGAAGAGAAAAAATAAGAAAAAAAGAAAAGAAAAGAGAGGTATCACCCATAAAATGTGTCAACCTTTTAGACCCATATTTATTGAAGAAAACTTAACATGTAGAGACAGTAGACGTGATAGAAAGAATTTAAACAGTTAAGAAAGGAAGAGAGGTGGTTTCTGCTCTCTGTTCTCTTTTCGTTCACCGTTTATTTTTTTTCGTGAGTGGAATGAGATCTGTGTGTGACTGAGAAAGCGGCCTGTGAATTGTGTGAGGCTTTGCATGTGAATTATGAGTGGCTTGTGCAGAGAGTAGGTATGTGAGCGTGATGCGTTTTTGTGTGAATGGTGTGAGTGAGTGTCGTGACTACAGTGAGGTTATTTTTTTGTGTGTGAACGTGAGAGTGGCGGTGCAATGAAAAAGTGTTATTGAAGGTGAAAATAGAAAGAAGAAAGGTCAGTGAGAGAGTGATGTGAGGGGTGCTAAAAGTGATTGTAACATGTGGCCCAGAGGGAAAAGAAAGGGGTGTGAAGAATGCGACGGGAGTAAAGGGTGAACGTGTTTTGTGGTCACAAAAAGTGTCGGGAGAGTGTATAAAGAAAAGTATGAGGTGCAAAAAGCAAACGCTGTCTCTTTTTTTTTTTGTTTTTTTTATAATATATAACGAGTTGGACTCAAACTGTATTTTTCTTCTTCTATTTTCTGAAAATAAAAAGCAAAGCTCTAAACTAATTATTTAATTTTTATTAAAAAGAGAATACATTTTTTTAGTGTTGTAATATTTAAAAAACGATTCTATATTTTTAAAAATTAATTAAATACATATTTTTTTTATTTTCTTATAAATAATCGGATGTTAAAAGTAACACAACTCAAATGAAGTGCAACAAAAACACAACGATAGAATCAAAACACAACATTCCAATACTTGTGCAAGTTTTTTGGGAATTTGCAAACACTTGCACAACTCATTAGAAAACATATAAAGACACAAAAACTATACATAATGGAACGTTCATGCAATTGCCAACTTTATTTCTCATCGTAAAGTCATGTCGGCGTACACAAATCACTAAGCAATGCGATATTGATCAAGAACTTCACCACTTCTCTTTCCTGTGCTGATTCTGAACTCCCTTAAATCTTCGTACTTAAATGGTCGATAACGTCGACCATTGTCAAGTTCCACCAACTTTGTTGGAGCCTCAACATTACCATCCCTTGGTGCCAACATAAATGCACCAAATGAATAACGAGTACCTGTTTCCTTGCATATCACACGATGCCTAACATTCCAAAATTTTCCATTGCTCCAAACCTGAAAAAAAAAAGGTATATTTATTTTCAAGATTATGCACGTAGTGGGCAAAAACATGAAAGAGGTGCATATTTCATATTTTTTTTCATTTATTATTAAAGAGGTGTACATTTTTCTTTTTATAAAGTTCTGGCAAGTCGTTTTACAAATACTTAGTAACACGATTTTGAACAAACAGATAATGAAAAAAAAAAAAAAAAAAAAAAAAAAAAAACTGAAATCGTACCACGATAATATGACTTGAGAAAAAAAATAAAACTGAAAACACTATTTCAATAAAAAACAAAATTTTACTGAAGTCGTGAAGATGTATTAACGTAATACGATTTCTTTCTTTAAAGTTGTACTTTATGACATAACACGAGTTATTTATTTTGAAAAAGATTTTATCTTGTTTCTAATAAATTGAAAAAAAAAAAAAACATCTCTTTTATGCTTTTGCCCATATAGTGCAAAAAATTTAGTTTGTTTCTATGTGATTAACTTGAAAACCAAAATTAACTTGTTAATCTATGCTTACATGTCCAACATCTCCAATAATGCAAAGGAAGGACCCTGATTTGGGAGGCACTGCCTTAAATGTGCCAGAATCATCCAACAGCTCAAGACCACTAACAGTTTCATCATCTTGAAGAAGAGTGATAAATCCTGTGTCTGAGTGCAACTGTGCTCCCATTTGACCTATATTTTCTGGGGTGAAACTATATTTAATAGTTCTTAAGATGAATGGCCAGTCCTTGAAATCAACACCCACTATACCCAAAGACTTGGCCATCTTTTGTGATATAGCTGATGCCAACTCATTAATTGCTTGCCCATATGTCTTTACTATTTCCCTGTGATGTAAACAAAAGATCTAGCTTATTTAAATTGAAATAATGCAGATCTCAGTGGTAAATACTACCCCAATTATGATGATACTTCTACAAATAAGAACATATAGCTCTAATTAATAACTATTTTTTGTCATTGATATTTATAAATAGTTAAACAAATTAAAAGGATTGAATATGAGTTATAAGTGTGAGAAACAAAGACAACCACATGTGCGTTTGCTATGTGGAAGCCCGAGAAAATGACATCACTGCAAACATTTTATTATTGGAAAAATATCTGACCCCACGATCCATAAATTATTTCTGTGTTACAACGTTTTTTAATAAAATATTATGTTATAATAAAATAATATTATTTCAATTGTAAAGTGAATATAGATGAAAAGAGAGTGTCAATCTATATTCAAATCATATTGATGTAATACACCTAAATTTCAACTACCTTTACAAATAAAATATCATAATTTAATAAAATAATGTTACTTTTAATTGTTAGGTGAATGTAAATTACTATTTTCGGTATCAACGTATAATATTAATCTTTTAAATTTGAGATTCTAGATATTCAATGTGACTATATTCTTATAATAGATAGTATATTATAATACCCCAAATGAATTATTTAAGACAAAAGAAATAATTAGGGTTTTTTACTTAATTTTTTTAAGATGCAAATACCCTCCTATATATATCTTTAATTTATACATTAAATCGTACTTTGTCTCCCCAAAAATTTTGTTAAAGTTCTGCCACAGATTATGTAGGAGCTGAAGAAAAACAAAGGAGAAGGAGCTTAGTGATAATGGTGATCCTAGTTAACAACTGAATTAACCTACAAAACAGATCCTACCTGTAAAGAAAATAAGTCTTCTCAAAATGACTGAACCTCAATATTTGATTTGTTTGCACAAAGAATATCCGTCAAGACATAATCAAAAATCTTAAAAATCTAACGATCTGTTAACTGTATAGGAAATGTTTAAGAATTTATTTCCTATCTATTAATTGTATTAGAGTTTAAGGGTTGCGAAATCTGCATACTTCATACACATTTATAATAAATCATGCATGATTAAACATCATTAATAAACTCCCTAAACTATAATATTAAACTACAAATTTCTCATTAATAAACCTCATTTGCTTTACTTAATTAGTTTAATAAGTGTGTGTGAGAAAGAGTGGTAGAAGAAAGGAACCTGTGGTAGGTTGGCAAATCCAACTGGGAGAAGAAATCTTGAAGTGCTTGTGGTGATTCATGCATGTCATAAATCCCCATGCCCTCATAGAGAGGACTTGTTGGAAAGGGTGGCACATAACCACTGTCAGGGATTATGGATCTGTTGCGCATTTTGATCTCCAAAGGAAGATCATGCACAAATTTCACCACTGATTTCATTTCAGTCATCAGAGTTTGTGGAATCGGGTGGTTGATGATCCTGAAACAACCACATTTCTCACATGCTTCTCTCAGCTTCTTCCACTCCTCTCCCTCTGAAAGCTTCTCAAAATCCACCACAGGAACACTAGCCTCCATCTCTTTCTCTTTCACCTTCTTCTTCTGCTTGACCCTTTGCCTTGGATATGATTCTCAGAGTGAAGGAGTTAGTTTCGCACTATATATATAGTAATTAATGAGTGTTGCCTCTGTAAAAAGAATGATTTCTAAAGTTTTTTTTTTTTTTTTTTTAAATTTCAATACACATCTAACCCTTAATTTTTAATTTGAAAAAATCAACTTCATGACGCCAGATTAATAATAGCCCACCGATTCACCAGTTCAGGAATACAGCTAGGTTTGCAAGTTATAAATGTGGTATTGGGATTCGAGAACCACCATAAGCAATTTGTATCATTTTAAAATATTGGAGTAATCTTTTGTCGTTAAGCAATATCTTAAAAAACTTTACCATGTACATTGAGATATAAATTTCTTTACTTGTAATAATCCGAAAGTAGATATAGAAAAAAAAAAGAATAAAAAAAAAGTTACTATTATATAATTTTAAATGAATTATGTAAGTTTACTTTTTATTTTTAAATTTTGTATAAACTACTACTAGAATTGTAAAGTTGAGTTAAAGTTAAATTTTACTTTTTAAAATGATTTTAAGTCATCTCATAGTCTATACTAACAAGGTTATTGGGCCTATCGAACTACTTGATATCAGGTCGTTATCAAATCACTTTTAAATATATAATCTCACACACATGTAAAATAGTCTCAATGCAAAAAAAAATATTTGAAAATCTCATATTAACTAAAGATAAAATCTTTTAATAATTTATAAATAAGTACAAACTTGATTTTACAAACTAAATTTATAAAATTAATTTAGACTTGAAATTCACTTTTTAAGACTTATTTATAATTAATATCATTTACAAATTTTAAACAAATGAAAAAAAAAATGACTCTATTCCACTCAGACATTAATGTTGTCAAAAGTAAAAATGGAAATTATTTTCGATTTGTTGTTGAATATTAGATGGTCCAAATTTATTTAGAGGATCAAATCATTTGATAAAGTTTTGATAATAACAAAACTCAAGTATACATTTATATTTGATTATTTATATATATTGCACAGTTACCATTATTTTTAAAGTAACAGACACATGGTCCATGAAGAGATAAGTTTTCTTATTATTTACTTTAGTTTTTATGTTATTGATTTGATTTAAATTGATTTTATAACCTGATGTTCTTTAACGTTCAAATTTATTTATAATGAAAATTATTCAAATTATTATGGAATATTTAAATGTGATTAATTGATTTTATATCATATTTTGCTTTAATGTTCAAATTTGTTCATAATGGAAATTATTTGAATTATTGATGAGTATCTTAAATATAATTTCTCTATGTTATTCTAAATTATTCTCGATGTAGAATTAATCAAGTTTAATGCAGTATAAAGATTAGAGAAATATTTCCAGTTTTAGCTTCATACATCAAAAAGTCAAGATTGCTCTATTCAAGCTAGTTTCTAAAAAGCTACATATAGAGGAGCATTTATAGTTGAAGAACAATAAACAAAAAGAGAAATACATCATACAATACGTTGAATAAATAGAGTATCTACTACTAAGTGTATATTGTCAATCTGCTAGTGAGTACATATAAAATTTGGGATTGTGTGAAACCATTGTATAATTCTTCACCATTGTAAAGTAAACCCTTGTGAGCTTTCATTGTTCTCTCTTTTGAGAGTGTTTCTTTAAAACTTGAGTGGTCTTGATCTTAGGAGGAGATTGGGACTGGTATAACCTAGAGAGGTTTGTGTACTAGTTATAACTAGGAGAGGTTTGTGTACTAGTTATAACCAGGAGAGGTTTGTGTACTCGTTATAACCATTTATTATATAGTGGAACCTCTTGAACAACTTGTTTAAAGGAGAACTGGACATAGTCCAAGAGATTAGGGTGAACTAGTATAAACTACTTCATATGTGCTTATATATTCTTGTCTTGGACGGTCTTACTTGATGATTTCTATTTATACTGGTTGAGTCCAGGCTCTATTCAACCCACTTCTAGAGCAAGCTATTCCTACACTTTTCGTTGTCACCGTTAAGAATATTTTGTGGACAATTATTTTCATAGTGATTTCTAAAGACAAAACAAGAAATCAATCAAATAATTTAAATAAAATTAATTTAAGACAAGACGATAAAATTAAAAATATAAACATAAATTTTTTATAAAATAATTTATAAATTAGTTAATTATAAATTTATGGAATAACTTTTTTCACATTTCTTTCTTATTTTTTCATAATATATTTATGATGAAGTTTGATGAAATAAAGTCTAAATCATTAATTCTCCGAGAATATACATCTATTCTTTTATAAACAACACTTATTCTTTATCGAAAACAATGGTTAGAAGACTTATATATATGCCTAAACTCGTTTTCCACATATTTAATGTAGTTTTATATCTATACACTAAAAATAAGCAAAATTTATTGATGAGACAAATTTATTGAAAACACTCAAAATTCATCAGTAAATTAATTGTATATAAATTTACCGACAGATTTTTAAGTCTGTCGGTAATTGCCGACGAATTTAGAATAAATTCATCGATAAATCCATCGGTAAATTTAGCGACAGATAATATCTATTGATAAAATTGTCAATAATAATATTTTACTAACGAATAAAATTTCGTCAATAAAATTTAATTGATAATTTAATTTTTGCTTATAGTGATAACTTTAAATTTTTATTTATAGTTGAATTTTATCAGAATTTTATCTGACAAACTTTAAAATAGTTTATCCTTTAAAATGGGACGTTGTTTTTATAAATGAAACTATGGTATTTCTCAATCTGTCAGTTCAGGATTTGTTTTAAAATACTGAAAATTGTTATGTGCAAACCAAATATATATTTTTCATACAAGAAATCGAATTCAAAAAACATTCTTAAGAGAATTATCTGTGAACTAATTCACATTATCTATAGTCAATCTACGTGAGTATAGGTATGATTCATTTGAATAATCTAAATCAGCCGTACATGTGTAAAAAAATCATTAAAGATATAAAAACTATATATATATATATATATATATATATATATATATATGAAATATTAACTATAATAGTTACTTTCTTGCAAATGACACTAAATTTCGAAGTTAACCAATCAAACTTTTATCTGGATAAAATAATTTATTTTTAAAGATCAAGATGAAATTAGTAATTTTCTTTATCTTAAACTTTCAAAAAGTACTTTAAAATCTAATTAAGTTGGATAATTTCTCCTAAGAAAATAAACTAATTTTCATTTTATTTTAGTAGTTGTAATTTAGTTCTAAGGACTAATATAATTTTGTCTTTAGTACTAAGATAATTCAGCAAAATAATTTAGTCTCAGAAATTAAAGCATCTTTAATGAATTTAACTTATTTAGTGCAACAAAATTTCTTATTTTTTTGTAATTTATTCTTATAATTTTTATATAATTTATTATATATAATTTAGTCCAAATATTAGTTTTAAAAATTTTACAATTTAAAAGATTTACTATAACTTCAAAGATTTTAATATGGAAGAGTCTACTTTCTTTTGGAAATATTTTGAAAATTTAAGAGCAATTTTTACCATCAACAATTAACAATAGCACACACAATAATAACTTTTTTCATGTATTACATTTTTTAATATCGAAATCTTCAAAATCAGCTATAAATTCAATTTTAACAACGAAATAAAATACATTGACAATAAAAATCAATGAAAACGTGTATAATTAAGCACTTGCATACAGAGACACATCAATATAAAGAGATATAGCAAGACGAATAACACAAATATGAAAAAGACAAATCAACCGTACTAATAAAACATTTAATGTAATAATTTAGTTTTTATATTGAGTACCGTGACACCTCTTGCAAAAAGTGTATCACTATGTTAACCACATAGAATGTCTTCCATCGAAATTGCAAAATATCACCACATATTTTCTATATCATATTTTTTCTTAACAAACAACAACAACAACATAATAATAATAATAATAATAATAATAATAATAATAATAATAGTAATAATAATAATAATGATACTAATAATAATAATAATAATAATAATAATAATAATAATAAATTAAAAGTTTATATTTTGCTCTGGTGAATTGAATTCCCACCACTAAATCACCTTAGAATCATTGTAACAAAAGTGTTTATTATAATATTGATTTAT
>Ga0209700_104363_pt1 | contig 25602 bp, 13 predicted proteins | sample SiratroredBW_FD_187528 | JGI IMG/M metagenome (GOLD analysis project Ga0209700, IMG submission 187528) | Root nodule microbial communities of legume samples collected from California, USA - Siratro red BW (SPAdes) (version 2) | ecosystem: Host-associated > Plants > Roots > Nodule | place: USA...
GGCACGAGAAAAGTATTTGTATATTTTAAAAAATTTATATGAAAGAAATAATACTAGTAATTTTTGCAAAGCAAAACCCGGGGTGCTGAAACGAAAAATTTGTCTAAAGAGTATAAACCTAAGCCTCTTTTTTTTTGTTTTGACACGTGCGGGTGCATCCCTTAGTAACCTCTTGTTGGGCTCAGGCCCAACCCTCAACGCCACAGCCTTTCTATGAGGCCTCATTTCCTAAACACGAATTAAGGTTAGAGGGGAGTGAAGCTTGGCAAACACATTGCGTGAAGGAGATGTGTCAACTCACGGGGGTATTGGCCTGTGGTGCTCGACGGCGTTGGCTTGCATGTGGCGGAGGAGAGAGATAACAACGGTGGTAGCGAAATGAGAGAGGCGTGATGGGCAGAGGTATTGAAGGTGCATGTGAGAGGGCAGAGTAGCGGCGGTGCAGTAGTGTTCGTGGCGTCAGTGCTGCATAACTGCTGCTCCCGGCGACAGCGAGATGCTTGCGACGTGGGGCGCGGCAAAAGGCAGTGATGATGGAAGAGCGGAGACTTCGTCGGGTGCATGTGGTGGCGTCGATGGTGGGATGCCACGGTGGCAGTTTGGTGCAACCATGCGCAAATGGTGGTGAGAGGCACTTGGGCTATCGGAAGTGGCTAGTCGATGGTGGCTGTAGGTATGAGTTGCTGCTATTGGTGGTGGTGTGATGGGCACGGTATGGCGTTTTGGTTTGGAGTTGGTTTTGAGGGTGATGGCATAAGGAGGCTTGGCCATGGCTGTTGCGAGTTTGGTGGTTGGCGCTACGGTTGACGGTGTAGGGTTGATGGTTGGCGATGAAGGTGGCTCGAGGCGACAAGGGGGATGTGGGAGCTGCGAACGGTGGTGAGCTACAGGTGTAATGGTTTGAATGTGTCAAGGAGCTTGGAAGCCATGCATTGTGGGGTTTTATGTTGGCATGGGGACTTAGGTGGTTCATGGCAGAGGAGAGGGCATGGCTTTTTCCCGAGCGACGGCAGTAATGCGAGCAAAGGCATGGAGGTGCTTGGCAGGACCAAATCTGGCAAATCGTGGTACTTGCACGGCAGCTTCACCTCTCAGACTAAGTTTGAGGAGTTGTCGTTGCTGGTGTTGTGTGAAGTGTTTGTGGGGTTTGGTGTATGTGATATTTTACGTGAGAAAGGTGGGGTGTAGTAAAAACTGTGAGTGGGTGAGTGACAAGGTGTATGTCAAAAATGATGAGTGAAAGTGAGCGTGTGCAGAGCAGTTTCGAGTGTAAAGTGAGTGTGGAGTTGCATGCAAGTTTTACATGGGTAAGGGTCGTCGGTGACATGAGGAGAAAATGGTAGCAGGAATGTGTGTATGAGAGTGTGTCATAGTTGCGTTTCTCAACACTTGGTGATAGAGTATGGAAAATGGAAGTGAAAGGTTGAATGCATGATATGTATTATAATATATACAACAAAAATGAAGTAGTGAAAAGAAACAAATAGAGCGAAAATGAAGCATGAGAAGAAACAAAAACAGGTAAGCATGTAAAACAACCTTTTTGATATTTTTTCCGCTCCTCGACAACCCGCACCTCACTATTCCATTCTCCTATTGCGTTTTGTATTGAACGGTGAGAGTTATCCAAGTGAAAAGAGTTTAATAAAGTTATGGGTATTTTTGAAGAATGAGAGGATAGCAAAATAGTATGTAGGAGTATCTAGGAGCAGAGTGACGAAATTGGGATGGAAATGGGTAGTGTAAGCAGGTGGAATGAAGAGTGTTGATTGGCGAGTGAAGAAACTGAAGCTGAGAACAAAGTTGTGAGGGTTATCAGGATGAAGAAACTGAAGAATGGAAACTGTGGTGTGTGTTTATGGGGGTTGGAAGTGAAGAATATGACAAAAACGATTATTTGGAGGAGTGGGGACCAAGCAGCTTTTGCAGAGGTTATGTTGGCTTCCAAAAGAAACATTGCAGTCCCTATTTTTTGGTGTGGAAGGTGGTGGAGTCAAAGAGAACGTACAGTAGAGAATTAGAACATTATTTGGGGGTGTGTACATGAGTTTAGGGGTGTGATGGGGGACGGGCCCAAAGGATAGTAGCTTGTTAGTCCAAATGGGAATGAGGTGTGTGGGACAAGGAGGCCACATGAAAAGCCACCTGGGTTAGGGCCTAATTATACACCAAAAATTTTGTATTTCATTTTTATTATTAGCTTCCTTTTTTAATTAAAATGAAATGAAACTATAAACTTTATGTTTTTAAGCAAATCTATTTTTTATTATTTTTAAATTACTTTTTTTAAGAAAATGCAAGTAAAAGAGAAAAACAATAAAATAAAACCAAAATATATTTTTTGTTGTTTTTCTTGAACATAAGAGTAAATAACCACAAAATTAAAATTTACTATGTGATTGAATTTTTTTTTTTTCAATTTTCAAGAAATGTTATAAACACTTTTTTATATTTTCTATGAAACAAAATTTTATTCATCCGGACGAAATTGGGTGTCAACAACTACTCCTCTTTACTTAAATTTTACTAGATAATTTGAAAATTAAGATTTTTATATTATCAAGGTGAAAGTTAAGTAAATACATAAACACTAATTTCATCTGGTTTGAAAAGAAAAAAAAAAGAAAAATTTAAGCATTCGGATTATTCTCCAAAAGAGAGGTCACCGTTTGAAAAATGAAAAGGAGAAACTGAGGTCGAGACCTTGACAATGTCGAGAGGGCCATGTACCGTCACTAGATCGAGAGCTTAGCAATGCCAAGAGGGTCACGTATCTTTATCTTTTGAAAAATGAGTCTGCCAAATAGAAATGTGAAACCGAAACCTTGACCATGTCGAGAGGGTTACGAGTCTTCACTAGACCTTGTACCAGAGGGTCACATCCAAAAATGTGAGATCGACATCTTGTATCAGAGGATCACGAATCATGACCTGAGATTGAGACCTTGTAGTAGAGGGTCTTGCTTAAAAATGTGAGATCGAGATCTTGCATAGGAGGATAGCAAATCATCACCTGAGATCGAGACCTTGTAGCAAACGCTCAAAACACAAGGTCAAGACCATGTAGTAGAGGGTCTTGCCTAGAAATGTGAGATCGAGATCTTGTATCAGAGGATCGCAAATCATCACCTGAGTTCGAGACCTTGTAGCAGAGGGTCATGCCTAAAAAATGCGAGATTAAGATCTTGTATTAGAGGATTGCAAATCAACCATTTGAGATTGAGACCTTGTAACAGAGGGTCACTTTCTTAATTTTTGTGAATCTTGATTAACATTCTAATGGAAAGGGAAGTATGGTTGAGTGAAAATTTTGAGTTTTTTTTTTTTTTTTTTTTGAAAGATGCATGAAACTTTGAGTTTCTAATTATTTGAACGTATGCATGAAATTTTTAGTAAATGCATATATGAATGCATGAAATTAAAGAGAATGTGAAATCTTGAGAATATACATATATGAATGTATGAAATGTTGAGAATGCACCTGTGAAACTTTAAGAATGAAATAGTCAAATGCATGAAACTTTAGGAGTATGAAAATTTCAGAATAATGCATATATGAATGCATGAAATTCTTTTTTTTTTTTAGTGAATAATACCATAAGAATACATGCACTTTATTCTTTCATGAGACCAATAATGTTTGTACGAATGTACTTGACCTTATTTTGACTATTTATGAACGAATGTATGAGATCCTATATGAATGAATGAGACTCTTTTAATGAAATTCTGAGTGATAATGTATGTATCAATGAATGTGTGTAACCTTTTTCATTTTTCTTTTCTTTTTTTTTATGACATCGGCATCATGAATTAAATGTTCTTCATGTAACCATTGAATTCACTTTGATATCGAAACTTTTGCTTTTGCATTTGAAAAATGAAAGATATTGTCAAATCCTAACACTTGAAATTAAAATTAGAAACATCATTGACTTCGTCTTATGGCCCCGTCTTGATGCGTGTACGCTCAAACTTGTAGGTGAATGAACGAGTGGGAGGAAAGGTTTAAACGAAACTGAGGAAAACCCCAAATGGTTTCAAATAGGTTTAAAGGAAAGCTCCAGTTTTGAAATGGAGGATATTGGGATCAAATGGGATGGTCCAACTTTATTTTTGATGTTTCTCGCATACTCTTTTGAGAGTGAGATATGAACATGAAATACATGCATGCGAAGCTGCCCCAGAGTTAGTGTATGGGAAATTGGGTTCGAATGGGGTGGCGTATTTGTTTGGTTGAATAAACAAATGGACTTTGGTGAAAACTGGGATTATGCAAATATATACAGAAAATTGCATCCCTAAAGGAAAGATCTGGATCGAAACAAATAGGGATTGCCCCAGTTTTGCAATTTAGGGGTAATAAAAAGAACAGACAATGGCTAGATTTTTGGTAAGATGAAAATGGAGTATGAATGAAAAAAGATTGTCCCAACATTGTTTTCTTCTTAGATGATTTGCTCTCAATTACTTTTGGATCTAGTCTACCAAAGGAATTTTGATTTTTTTCGTTTTTCCTCTACACGTATTGATGGTCATGTCCCTCTATTTAGGGTTTATTCTTTATGAAAATCATTGGCAATCATTTTCCAATCAATATGGACTTTATTTGGCTTGTAACGTGGCCAGAGGTTAAAGAGTTCTGAAAGAGAGGGATAAAAAGGCTCAAAAGTATTTATGGGCTTATTTTTTTTTTTTAACAAGAATCATATACCAAGAATTTGTTAAAAACACTCCAAGTTTTGCTTTATAAGCTTCTCATCATCATTTCTTCTTTCTTTTCTTTCTTTATCACCTTGTGATAACATTCTTTTGTTCGTGAATTTGCATATCATCACCCTTTGGATTTGATGACACACTTTTACTTTAATACTTCTTCTTCTTGATTCCGGCTTGGTAGCCTTTGATATATTCCTCTTTTGATGAATTTATTCTTAGGAAGCTTTTAATGTGTACACTTCAAATGAATTTCAACATAGCGATAATCCTTGTTTAGGGTATTATTGAAAAGAAATATTTATTTTATGGCTCAAAGAGGGTGCAATGGATTTGAGAATTATTATTTTTGGATGAAGAAACATGGTCATATATCATTTTGAATTGTGATTGCTTGATTTTCAGAGAGATCAACACTGCAACAAAATTCAACGACCTCCAACACATGATGTTTTTCTTTCTTCTTTTTATTTTGTCCTATCTTTTACTTAGACTGCCCTTTGTGGGTCCTCGATCTAACATACTTTTATTATTGTTTTACTTTTTGAATGCCTCTGGAGAACAAAATTGGAAACAAAGATTAGCTATTTGAGAGACTTTGACTGCTTCTGCCCAGTGTGAGGTTTTCATTGTGCTCTTTCATGAGATATTGACTATAACTGAGACGAATCCCTTTATATTGGAATGGATAAGTGAAGGAAAGAATCGAAGATCTTTCGAACCACATGCATGCAAAATGTCACATCCGAAAAAGTCAATTTAATTCTTTATTTGCATGTCAAGTCTCAGGAAAATACAACACCTTATTTTTTATGAATTTGACAATTTAATAACTCATAAACAAATGATTCATCACGCGATGCTTTTTTTTTAATATCTTAATCAATAAATTCCACGACACCTATTAAGACCTTTCCCAAATAGCACAAGTATGGAATTGTTAAACAACTACATGACATTCATTAGTATTGTAAGATTCACAAAAATCAGATCTTGCTCGTGAATTTGTGATAACATTGTTTGAATATTTGTTTATCAACAGGAATACAACACTAATGCAAATTTATAACCACGAAAATCAGCACGCCTGTATTAGGCACTCTCTGTAATTGTATTAGCATCCTTCCCTCCTCAATTGGCATTTGTATATGCCGACAAGGGATTCTTTTCTACACTAAGCTTCCTTTCTTGAAAAGTAAGCCATCCTGAATCAAGCAATGATTGTACTTTAAATCTGAGGGCGAATCGGGATTCCGGTTTAATAAATAACATGAACGTCCCCACAACCGGTGTCGAGAGCAGTTCGGATAGGCCTATCTTGGAGATTAATAAGCTTTCCGATGTCATTAATGTAGCGGTCTGCGTGCGCCATGTAGAAACATGGTCCCACCGTCGCGAAACTTGAACCGGTCCCTCTCGAACCGGACCTAGTTCTGCCCCTTCTTCTCTACCGTCAACTCCTTGTGCGGCGCGTTCGCAAACCACGCGGCGTCGTGGCTTGCCAGCCACTACAACGGATGTGTGTACCCGTACGACACTGGCATCCAACACAAGATGACCTCCTCCTCTGTCGAACAGTGCTGCCCAAGTTAGGCCAGTCGAGCTCTCGGAAACTGGAGAGACCGCTTTTGGTCGTCGCAAGGGTGTACTTAGAGAAGGACCATGCGTAGGGAGGGAGGTGTGGCCCAAGCACCACCGCAGGAGGCGGGTCTTGGAGGTTGTGGTGGGCGGCAAATTCGACGTTGGTGAATGATAAGACGGTAGAGGTGGGGCAGTGATGGATTTGTGGTGGAAGCAGAGGGAGGAGGCAGTGGCGGCAGCGATGGTTGGGTAGTTGTGCCATAGACCAAGGAAGTAAAAGTGGGTGCAAAGGAAGGTGGCATAGGTGAGGAGGTAGATGTTGGTGTATAAATTAAGAATTGAGTTAAGTTATTAGTGTTTGCCATGTTTTTTTAGTTTCTTCTTCACTTCAAAGGACAAAGAGATTTATTTATTTTTGTGTATGCTTAGAGTCCACGCTACTTGTAATTAATTAACTTTAAACAACATTGTGGTGCGTGGGTTTGATCCAGCTTGTTGTTTTTTTTTTTAATTTTCTTTCGCGTTTTACGTGGGTCTAGTTCACGCTGCTTATAATTAATTAATTGGAAATAATATTTTGATTGTGATATTTTAAAATGGGTTGTAATTAATTCATTGTAAATAATATTTTAGTTGTGATATTTTAGAATGGGTTTGGCTCACGCTTCTTCCGTCAGCCTATTAACCTACACATCTTTTGGCAGATATTTCACTGTTTGTCTGTAGTGTATATTTTGATTAAAAAAAAACAACTTTGATTAACATTAAATAAAATAATCCCATTTGATGCTAAAAAAAAAATATGTTTCACATTAATCAAAGATCACTCTTGATATTGATAAAACAAATCAGGCTATAATTTAAGCTAAAAAAAACAACACTAATCTATATCATTAATAGCTGAAAATTAACTATAACTAACATTAACTTGAAAGAAACTCACATAAGTTAACAAAACAATATTTAATAGATAGTGGCTTAGACTTCAAGCTAAGAAATGATAGATATGTAGATTTAAGAGATGAAAGAATACCAAAATTTAATTTTTTTTATCTTTTAAGTATAGAATTGAAAATTAACTTATTTTAAATAATCAAATTATTGTCATAAATTTATAGAATTTTAAGTTCCTTTATCTTTATTTGAATAAAAAAATTTACAACTTTTAAGAAATTTGAATTCTTTTCATTCAAAATATTTTAACTTTTAAATATTTTGTTTGGATAATATAATTCAAATTTGTTACATTTCAATTACAACTAATACAAAATTATTATTATATAATACTAGTGCCTTGATTGAAGCACAACTCTTCGGACTCAAACAATAATCACTACAAATTTTAATAGAAAAATGTGTAACTCATTGAAAGATAGTTTAATAACATTGGTAAAAAAAAAAAAACTTTCACAAAAGTTGGCTAAGAATTAGCTCTTGCTTACATTGATAGATAATGATTCCAAAATTATCAGCAGAGAAAATTTTATTTAATGTTTTGAGAAATACTATTTTCCTTTTCGATTTCATTTTGTTCCAACAGTAACAGGCAAAGTAACACATTATTCTGTCCTTGTTTATAACTAATTCAAATTTATACATAATTCAAATTTACAACGACGTCAACAACTTTCACGTTTGTGTAGTGCTTATATAACAGATTATTTAGTCAACAATGAGTGAGCTTTTGAATGTCTGTAAAAAGGAGTGTGAGTGTTCAAACTTCAAACATCAAATCTAGACCATCCTCAATCTCCTTACCTGTGAGTTATTGAGCTGGTTCTGATACTCATCTCTCCAATGAGAATCTATCTATACTTTGCTTATGGGATCTTTAATATATTATCGAAATAAACTTAGATTTACAGGTAATTTGTAGTTATAGTCATGATTTGATAAAAACAATCATTCAGTTTAATCTCAATCAAGAGATAAATTATTTTTTTGATATTATGAGATAATTAGTTTAAATTTTAACTAACATATTAATATTATGGGGTACTAGGAAAAAAAGAATGAGATGAATCCTGTATTGAATTTGAATTGAAAAAACAACCACCACGTAAATAAAAATAAAGTAATTGTGCTTAACAATTACAATCATCTAAAAATCTTGAATAAAACCATGAAAAGTTAAAAATAAAATAAAATAAAATAAAAGCAATTGTGCTTAACAATTGTGTCTAAGAAAAAGGAGAAACCAAAATTTCAACATATTCGAAAGGACAGATCCAACGTAAGCCACAAATCATTGTAGACTTCACTGTCTTATCTATCTTATTATAAACTACTGCTTGCAAACTATTATCAAATGATATGTGAGTTATGATCATGTCACGATCATTCTCAACCATGCAGAGAGTTGTTAAACCACGATTTAGCTTAGGGTTAATTCTAAGATCTTGAAGAGATGTGTTCAGTAAGCGACTCCAAGAATTTTGATAGTCAAACTCTTTCATCTGCCATATGCTTATATGATTTGTCCTTGTGTTATGAAGAAAAAGACTTAAACAACCACCCAAAACCCCAATAAGATAGGGATGGAGCTTGTGACTAAGAGACCAGAAATCATATATGATCATCCCACTGAGATCACCAGAAGCAACAACTGTGTATATTATAAGAAAAAAGCTATTTAGAGACTAATTTTTAGCTACCAAATGAAATGGTTGTTAATTGTAACCAAAATAGTTACCAAATTAAATTTTAGTTGCTAAATAACTACAAAATAGAAGTGATGATTGAATTTAGTGACCAATTAAATCAAGATAATTGATATCTAACATTAACTACCAAAGTTTTAGTGACCTATGTCATTAGATTCTAAATTGGTATCTAATTAAGTTAGAGACTAATTTAGAATCTAATGATATGGGTCACTAAACCATGGTAACAAATGTTAGATACCAATTATCTTGACTTAATTGATCACTAAATTCAATCATTACTTCTATTTTGTAGTTATTTAGCAACCAAAATATAATTTTGTGACTATTTTGGTCACAATTAGCAACCATTTCATTTGGTAGCTAAAAATTGGTTTCTAAATAGCTTTTTTCTTGTAGTAATTATGTCTCAGTATGAAGATCAAGCAAAACAATCACCACATCATTAAATGTAAGATCAACGTCATCATCCTCAACATGTTCATGGACTAGTAATTCTACCCAATTAAGAGTGTTGTTTAGATATATTCCATCACCATTCATTATAGTAGGATCAGCAGGAAAATTTTGAATGTCTTCCCATTCACTTTGGTTCTCCATGTTGCATATTGAAAATGTAAAAAGATACTCTTCTTCTAAATACATATGGCGAACTATCGTTACCAGTTTGTAGGTATCCCTTGAATTATCATAGCCAAACCCAAACGTAAAAACTTTTTCATCCTCCCATAAAACTCATAAACCTCATAAAAGTTTTTTGGTGAAATTTGAAGGTGTAATTTCACAAAACTTAGATTGTAGATGAGAGATTGAAAGTACTTGTTGATGCACGAAAACCTAATAAGAGATTTCACTCTTCTGAAAACATGTTTCCTTCCACTCTTTTATAATATGAGTCAAAAGCAATATCATAATATCACACATAATTTATAAAATATAGAAATATCACGAATTAGAATATTTTAATAAAAAAATAAATATTTAGTTTTTTTTTCCTTTTTAGTTTTACTTTTCAAAATATTAAATATATAAAATTTTATGAACAGAAATGTGCCTAATCTTTATAAAAAGAAAAAACTATGCAACAAACTATTATGTTTTGGACGAAAATTTTAAAATTCTAAGTTCTCTAAGTATTAAATTGCATTTTGTAGTGTTTTAATAACAATTTATAGTCTTAATAAATGTATTACAGTCAAGTACATAATATAATTATGCAAATTTTATAATTTGATTTAGTAAATTTTTAGTTTTTATTCATTTATTTAAAATTTTAATTTCTGAAAATAAAAATTAAGTCTAATTTTAACTAGTGTTTTAATCTCATTCCTTAAAAATTTATATTTATTTTATATAACTAAAAATTAAGATTTTAATTATATATATAGACACTATGATTATGACTATTAAAAACCTTGATGGACATAAAAGGAATATTATTTTCGTCTCGCTATAATTTATTTCGTGTTATCAAAAATTCAAATTTTGATAATCTGATTAAGGAACTTTTCTAATATCAATAAAAATCAACCTAATAAAATATCATATTGTTTATGACTATTCAAACAATAATCATATATCTAATCACAGAATAATTGTAGAAACAATATATTTAATATATATATATATATATATATATATATATATATATATATATATATATAATATTTTAGCCTTCTACAAATAGATATTGCGGTATTGGAAGGATTTAAAGGTATAATTTAAAACATTTTTGAAACATAAAAAGAAAAAAATCTTCCTCAAACATGAATCAAGAACATGAATCAAGAAATTACCTTTAACGCTCTTTTTCATTGCAAGAGTTGTCTTTGATGAACAATTATGATGATTGCTCAATACTCAGGAACACAGTGGGAAGGGATTTAAGTGTTAGACAAATAGTAAATACACTCTATGGGAGAAAATGATACCTCAGAAACTATTTTTCTCAATTGTATGGTGTGTGTTAAGATGTAAGGTGAAACTTCTTATATATAGAAAATCAAAACCCTATCTCTCAATTAATTTGAAAACAAATATAATTATATCTTATCCAATCAAATATGGATATAACAAATATAAGTATATCTTATCTAATCAAATCTGGTTATAACAAATTTATATTATATCAAAATCTAATTTAATCATATATATATATATATATATATATATATATATATATATATTATATATTTTTTTTTTTGTGATTATTTTGTTTTTATTTTTCAATAATTTTTTATCTTTATTAAATTAAAATAGTTTTATTAAGTATACTTTTATATAAAGAATCGAACTTTTTTAAACACTTATAATATCATTTTTCAATAAAATAATTTTGTTATAGGATAAAATATATAATAGCACACTCTCAAATTAAAATTATTTTATATAATTATTTTCATAAATATTTTTAAACATTTAACACACGCATACAGTCCCGATAGAATTGAAACGATATTTTAAAATTTTATGACTAACTATCCCGGCATCAAAAAATTGTTAATATGATAGAGTGGATCACAAAGAACATTATCATTAAGGATTAGAAAGAATTTTTTCACTTGATATTTGTTGAAAAAGAAAAACTAAAGTTTAACTTATTACTTATCATATAACTTTAAAAAAATCTTTAAAATTCAGATTATTACTTTTAACAGATAAATTAATATTTATAAAATATATTTTCTTATATTATTATGTAATATATTTATTATTTATATCTATTATGTATAAAATTAGTTGAAGCTAAAACAAAAAATTTGATTTTTGAATCTATTATGGTATGATTATCATTTCTTGTAGTTATCATGGGATTTAACTTCTTAAATTTTTTATATATATAATTACAAGTATACAAAAGTAATAAATTACTTATTTAGAAACCTATATATTTTTTTAATTTTATTAGTTTTATTTTTATTTAAATTAAATGTTTAAAATTCAAAAAGGTAAATAAATATATCATTATATATAACTATTCAATTTAATTAAATATGATTATAATAACTTAAATTTTATTTGACTGATTATCTTTCTTATCAAATCTAATTTAATATATATATGACAGCTAATCAATATCTTGTTATCTAAATTAAATCATATTTAACTTGTTCCTATATTTTGATGAATAATTCACCCATAATGATCCTATCTTAACTCAAGTTAAAGTTGAATGCTCTAATGTTATATGAAATCTTCCAATACTTCCATCACAAGATATGGCTGGCAAATGTCATTAAGGAGTATAAAGTTAGATTATAACTGTATAAATAAAAACTGAATAATAACTGTATAAATGACACCATCTAAATGCTGTAATTTTGTGGTACATTTAATTCATATATTCAGTTTTTAAATTAATTTCAACTATTTATTAATAAATAATGGTAAATGAATGTGTCTTTTAATAAATTTTATCAAAACAAAAAGAAAATTACTTAAGAAACATTTTATCAAATAATAAATACTTAAAACAAAAATAAAAGCTAGGATTAAAACAAGACATTTTTATTGATGACCAAAACAAATTTAGAGATTTATTAACATCATAAACTTCTTTTCTCAATTTGTATTATTCTCATCCAAGATATTCAGATCAGATATATTTGTGTCATATTTGTGTCACAGATTTATGATTACTTACTTTCAACAACTCTTAAATCTCGGCCTTCACCTATAACCAAGCAAGTTTATTATTCTCAATAAATTTGTTACTCTGACTTCTTTTTCAATAACCCCCAAATATTGGGTGTCACTTATTCGATAACCACCCAAGTTTGTTATTTTAGATTTAAAATTTGGATTCTAAGCTAACAAGAGTTAAGTTCAATACATATTTATATATCACTTGTTATAAAAAGTATTTTTTTATTTATCATCTAACTATCATACATCTCACTAATCACATACTTACTTAGTTGATTATCGGACGAAATATAATCCACCAACTTGAATTTCAATAAAAACAAACATAGTCTTATATTTTAAGATTGTAAATTTAAAAAACATTTTATTTTAATCTTACGGTTCAGAAGTAATTTATTTTCTATTACAAAGGTTTTTAACATCGACTAATATTGTGCTTAATGTTAGAAATACAATTTTACTTTCTCTTTTCCTTAGTGACTTTCTCATATTTTTTTTCTCTATCCTTTATCCTTGTAAGTTATCAAAAATGGAGTTTTTATCTATATGTTTTATTTTGAGATTAAATTATTATTAATTGTAACTAAGATATGTGAACACAATGGTTTATTTTGCAGTACTGGATTTTGAATTTAAGAGGTCTAAAACCATAAGCAAAATAGACCTTACTTTGCTACTTGTTAATATAAATTTTGCAGGTTAAAAATGTTGGTAAAGCGTATTTCTAAAACTAATGGAAAACCTATGAGTAGATTTCTTAACAAAAACAACATTAAGAACTAAAATGAGTTAATTTTAAGTTAATTGATTTAAAATAATATTTAAATTCAAGAGTACTAAAATTAAGAGTGAAAAAATGGGTCAATTTCTCGCGTTTTGGTTCGGTTTACCATCAGCTCGCAAAAGAAAATAGGTTATAAATCTTAACTTGTTGGCAGAAGGATGGATGAATTATATATATATATATATATATATATATATATTCTAAGTTTTTTAATTAATTAATTAGCATATTTAACTGAATAAATTAAGATAATTATTATTTTTACATGTTAAATTATTCTATTTCAATTTTTTAAAATCTTATTTTTTAACAGATTTTCTAAACTTATTTATTTACTTGCAGTCATTCATATCACTTTTTAGATAACAAATATGCAAAGATTCAAATAATTTTGAACTAAAATTTATTAATAAAATAAATTAAATATCAACAATACTTCTATAAATTAAAATGAGATATAAAGAAGTTAATATAAATAAGGAGAATGATACTTTGACACCATTATTCAAATAACTCTCATTTGACACTCCTATGTGTCACATGGGTCCCACCAGCGAACAGAGCTAACCATATTTTCTGTAAGGTTTTTCATGGCAAACCATTTATTTAAATATGGTAAACTACTTAAACGTATTTTTTTAGATGTCATTCAATTAACCACTTATATAAACATGACAAATCATTTATATGAATATGGTAAACCATTTAGACATATACTTATTTATTGAGATGTCATACTTAGTTAGCCACTTATTTAAACATGACAAACCACTTAGACATGTACTTATTTATTCAGATGTCATACTCAGTTAACCACTAATATAAACATGGGAAACCACTTAGACATGTACTTTATTTATTCAGATGTCATACTCACTTAACCACTTATATAAACATGACAAACGACTTATTTAAATATGACAAACCACTTTAAGATGTACTTATTTATTCAGATGCCATACTCAGTTAACCACTTATATAAACATGACAAACCACTTATATGAACATGATAAATCACTTAGACATGTACTTATTTATTCAAATATTATCCTTAGTTAACCACTTATATAAACATGGTAAACCACTTAGACATGTACTTATTTATTCAAACGTCATACTCAGTTAACCACTTATTTAAACATGACAAACCACTTAGACATGTACTTATTTATTCAGACGTCATACTTAATTAACCACTTATATAAACATGACAAACCACTTATATGAACATGGTAAATCACTTAGACATGTACTTATTTATTCAGATGTCATACTCAGTTAACCACTTATATAAACATGACAAACCACTTATATGAACATGATAAAATACTTAGACATGTACTTATTTATTCATATGTCATACTCAGTTAACCAATTATTTAAACATGACAAACCACTTATTTAAACATGATAAACCACTTAAACATGTACTTATTTATTCAGATATCGTACTCAGTTAACCACTTATATAAACATGACAAACAAATACTTATTACACATTAAAAATTATAAAAAAATTAAATATTTATATGAAACAAGTCATGGATTTGGTGGTTGTCTGATATTCTTACCAAATTACCATAAATAGTAAATTGGTACAAGTTCAAGTATATATCCAAATAGACGTGTTGTGCAATACTTAATTAGAGAAAATATATATTATATGTATTTAGAATTTTGAAAATAAATATAAAGACAATAATTTAAAGGATAATTACGAATAATGATATAAAGATTTAAGGTTTAAAATGCAAGAATAAATAATGATAAAAGGAAATTAAAATAAGATAAGAATAATAATAAAGATAAAGATGAAAAAAATGTAGAGGATGTTGGAAGTTGATTTTAGTAACCTTTGTCACGCAATTTTGTAGTTTCAATTATGTGATCAATTCAATGATCCACTACAAATTTGTTTTAAATCCGATTCCTCAAGAAAAAATACCTTAACATACATACCTTAACCTTTGTTTTAAGTTGTAGTGTTATAGTATGTTTGTGTACACTTTGATTTTGATGTAGGGTTTAATCCTAAAATTAATACTTTTTTTTACTTGCTTATAGAATCTCTTCTCGATCAAGTAAATCTAGTACTAATGACGACAATATATATATATATAACGACGATTAAGTTAAAGTATACAAGCTTATGCATCTCTCGTTAAACATTCTCTAATTTTTTTAAACGAAAATAATTTATTTTGCTTTTGCTCGAATATATCTTTTATAATATATTTCTTTAACTTGTCTTACTTAAACAATTTAGTTGTGATAAAACAAAAATCGTTATCATTTTTCAAAAATAAAAATAATAACAAAGAAAATATAAAATTATAATTAAAATAATTAAAATAAAAAATATATAAAAATAAAAAATATTCAAATATAAGCAAAATTCACTATTATAATAATATATTAATATATAATATTTATTATTACTCATTATTATTAATAATAATAATAACGAATTTATCTTTTTAATTTGTGACTCTTTGTTAATAGGTTTTGATAACCATACTTAAATACCCATCTGTAGAATATTACTTAAATACCCATATGTATAAAAGTCTCTAAAGTTCAAATTTATAAGATAGAATAAGGATAGAATGATAATATCATTTTATATATGTATATATCTATATAAATACGGAACTCTCCTAAATATGAAAATACTTTTATTTCTCAGTTTCACCTTCTTGTCATTCACACAATTTATTAAAAAGTTCAATTGTTACGTAGAAAATTCAAATACTACTAAGCTGGGAATATATGTACGTATATATACTTTCATCTCATTTTTCTCCATTTCTTTCTTTTCTCAACTAAATACCCCATTCACGATAACCTGGTAATGACGTACTTTATTAATTATTAATTTAAAAGTGGAGAAAGAGGGCCAACGAGACGGCGCCACGTGTATTCCCGAACGCGTCTTTGTATTTGCGACGTACGCGGCATGGTATTGCGAAGAAGCAAAAAGTCGTGTCAACGCGACATCATTACTTACACAACACAACACAACTCACTCTCTTTTTCCTTTCTCTTCCCTTCCATCCCTTCCTTCACTGCCTCTTCACCTCTTCACTTCTCTGTCTTCTTCTTACCCTCCCTCATTACGTGAACAGAAAACTATATATAAAAATAACACACCCTCTCTACGTGGCCACTCTCACTCTTATCTTAAATCTCTATTTAAACCCTTCACTATGACCGGCAAAGAAATCTTTCATAAGATGAAGGTACCCTTTTGTTTTTTCTCCTTTGCTGTTATCCTAACTCGCTCTTTTCATTGCTATACTTTAATTAAATTGCTACCTTGTATGTTTTCTTCAATTTTGCTCACTTGTTTTTGGCTTTGTTTCATCACAGTGGCTAACAATTTGGTTTCTGTTCATTTGTCGGTGTTGTTCTCTGTCTATCAGTTCTGTGGATTGCTTGCTTTGCTCGTGTTTGATAAACCCTGTAATTATATTTCATGCTTTTTGTGGCTGTGAATGTAGTTTTACTTTGGCGTGTGCCTACTCTTGCTTCATTCACTGTATCAGTGTCTTGTTTTCACGGTTTACCTTTCTGGATTGTAAATTCGGATCCAAAGTGACAGGTTATATTAGCAGTCTCACTTTGAATAAGATGAGTTAAACTCTCGACAATTATTTAGTGTTGGGCTCTTTCCTTTTACTCTTTTAGTCATAAAGGCCTAATTTGTTGAGAGTTGAATTATATGGATGAGCTATCTTACCCTTAAGTCATAATTCATTGAGAGTTGAATTATAGGGAATGTGCTATCTATAGCTTAGATTTTAAGGTTAATGCCATCTTAAAGGGAAATTGAATACAACAGGTGTAATGGGTGATCATAAGTTTTTTCTTATGAAGTTGAAGTATCCTTTAGCTAAGAGTCAAATATCCGGATACAAAGAAGAACTTTTGAGAATTTTTTTGAAGTTCTAATTATTCAAGATACTGAGGATGAATTCATTTAAGACGGTGACCATTTCTAGCCGATATTCTTTACCTAAGAACCTTAATTTTATCAACATCTGTGTGAAAATTTATTCCGCAGCCAGCAGAACCAATTGACTTAATGGTCTAACAAAACCTCTTGGTGGATCCATTTATAATTAGCTTAGTTTATTGCGTTTTACATTCGCTTTTTATTTTTATGATTGTACTGCAGGTTTATATTATATGGCATAACAAATCCAAAATTTTAGAGTATTTTGCTGCGGACAATTGCAAAATCTATAGTGCTTTTGTGTGTGAATGGTCATATTTTAGGTGTTAAGTCGGTTGGTTAATGGAGATGGTTGGGAGGTTACTTGCCACAGTGGCTAGAAAATATCATCAACTTTTATGTGGTCACCTGCAACATCAGAATCAAATGCTCCTCCATCACTGTTGGAGGGTGAATCACGGGTTCAATACCCCAGTTGCTGAACATTGTGTTTTTGACCGGGAACACACGAGGAATGGGAAAAGTCAGTTGTAGCCCTCATGATGGGACAGTTGCCTTTAGAATCAGCTGTGCCAGTTGGCCCAGTTGTTAAATGCAGCTAGCTGCAATATCAATCAACCAGATTTATGCTATGCTATGAGTTTAAAAGCAAGATGGTCCCTGATGAAATGCACTTCAGTCTTTTTTGTTTAGTTCTAGTTACGTGTTGATTCATAGACAAATACATCAGAGGGCAAACTATTATATGGTTTGGTGAGGAATAATAAGAACTGGAGGTTGTGTCTGACAAGTGCAAAGGTCAGAAAATTTAGAATGACAATATAATTAATGATTTGTTATGCTTTACAAATCCAGGCATTGTTTGCTAAAAGTATAGGGTACAAAGTTAGTTATTTGAGAAGATAAAAGTGTGTAGATACATAAACCTAAATTTAATTTTGAAAAATCTTTAGGAAATGATACCCTCAACTATTAATTTTTAAATACAGATGAATAGTGTCTTAGAACTTAACAATCAGACAAAGTTTCAAGATACAACTTGGTTAGATAAATTGCCTATGTTTGTCTTTCCTGGAGTTAAGATGAGTTAAAAAGTTTTCACTTGGATATTTTTTCTTAGACCTGATTCTTATTTGATTGATAACTCAATTTCTGAGTTTTTCAGTTGTGAATGTCTTGTGACCTGACCTGATTATGTTACTTACAGGAAAAAGTTTTGGGAGCATCTGATTCTGATTCAGGTAAAGGAAAGAGCAAGATGAAGAAGCACATAACTCATGGCTTTCACTTGGTAAAGGGAAGATCAGGTCATGCCATGGAAGACTATGTTGTTGCTCAGTTTAAGCAAGTTGATAATAATGAATTGGGCTTATTTGCAATATTCGATGGCCACTCAGGTCATAGTGTACCTGATTACTTGAAAAGTCATTTGTTTGATAACATCTTGAAAGAGGTAATGTAGGTTCATAATCTGTAGTGGTTACTTAAATATTGAGCTGCTTGATGTGAAACCTAAACTGTTTTCAAGCAAATATGCTGGACCTCAAAGTCTAATTGAGAAGTAAAAATGTCACTTCAAGCTGAATGAATTGATTACTGTGTAACAGTAGTTTAAAGAAAATAGGGACATATTTTGTTTTGCCTGTCATATGAAGTGTTTTTTCCTTCTCTACACTTTTGTTTTGGCTGTGCACTTTTATCCCTTTTTTTAGATTTAGTTTGAGAGGGGAACACTTTACTATGTCATGGTGTTGTAGATTATCATGTACTATGTAATAATTACTTTAAATTTGTAGTTACTTAACAACATGAAGAATTTGAATGTTAAAAATTAAACTCTTCAAATGTAATGCATGTCTATAACTCTTGTTTTGTTTCCCCCATTTGTTCATGTAGCCTAACTTCTGGACAGAACCTGCTGAGGCTGTCAAGAGAGCATATAGTATAACTGATTCTACTATTTTAGACAAATCAGGTGAATTGGGTAGAGGAGGTTCAACTGCAGTTACAGCAATATTGATCAACTGTCAGAAGTTAGTAGTGGCCAATATTGGGGATTCCCGGGCTGTCTTGTGCAAGAATGGCCAGGCCAAACAACTATCAGTGGATCATGAACCAAGTGTAGAAAGTGAGGATATAAAAAACAGAGGTGGTTTTGTGTCAAACTTCCCAGGTATGACATTTTAAAATGTTGAATAGTTTTACCTTCATCTTATTTTAGTGTTGCACAATATCATCCCTTATCTGTGTTTAGTTTTACTTTTGTTCTCATTTGGTTCTTAAATGATTTTTTTTAGAGTAGGTATACTTTGACAACCACACTTGACACACACTCACTTTACAACCTTACGTGGCGTTGATGTGGCCAACATAAATGACGTGTAAAAAACATTCTAGCGTGGTACTGAGAGTATTTTTAGGATTTACCGGATTTTATCTAGAACGCTACCTAACATATTCCATCAAGGGTTAAGAAGTCTTGTGCTATAATGAAACACTCTTACAAACCTAATGAAACAATGTATACCTCTCTCTATGTTGTCTCTCACTGTCGAAACCCTAAAACTTCGCCAAAAATTTTGCACAAACTGCAACCATTGTCGATGGTCTTCCACTGTCGCTCGCCACTGTCGATGGTCTCGCACCGTCGTTCGTCACGACAACCACTGCCACACACGAAATCTCCCTTATGCAAATGGGTGCACTGGACTTTTATGACATTTCAAATTTTAAATTTAGATACTTAAAATTCAATTATACTCTTTCATAACAAAATATCTTAAATGTCCTTCAAAAAGAAAAGTCCCATTTTATCCTTGTTCACATATACATTTCAAGTTGACATTTGGTTGTATGTCAGGTGTTATTGTCAAAATAAAGTTTTCTTTTTTTTTTATGTCCTTGTAATTAAGGTTTGATATAAAATTCTTAGCTGTAGTCCTTAGAAAATCAATTTTCTCTTTTTTTTTTCTCTTTCATTTATAAAGATGTGCAAGATGTGGTTATCTTTTTACAAAATGTTGTGTCTTATTTGTTTTTTTTTTCAGTGAGTATCACTTAAAGACATTTTTATTAATAAAGATTTTCATAAATAAGAAATCTAAATGAAGCAATTTTTTTGACGGAATAAGACTGAATATTCCTATATTTGCATGCAATAAAAGCATTTGACTTATATGTTGTTACATTCCTATCTTTATTATGCCATATTTTAAAAGTTTAAAAAACGGTTGGTATCGTTATTTATTTTGAAGTTATTAATAATGAAATTTGGAACAATAATAATATAAGACAAATTTTAAAAGGAATTGTTGAATGCTGAACGCTAATATGGTTCATTATGAATATTTTTTTTCAATATTCAACTAAATAATAACTTTTGTTAAGACTTCTAATGTAGTTAATCACTTTTATTAATATTTCTATCTGTTAAACCCATTAATATTTACTTTTTTATTGAGTAAGATTTCTTGAAAATACCTAAATTAGAAAAGAAAATCAGTAAATAAGGCTTGTAACTCATAATTTTTTTAATTTTCAGTAAATTTCATCCATTAAGAATAGAACGTATCCAAAAGATTAAAGTTATCTTATTACAAAAACGTTCCTCACGAGAGGATTTGTTTAATTTTAGTAATATTAAAGGTTGTCTTCCTATTATAGAAAAAGTTCCTCATCACAAGATAGATCACAAGATAGATTGAATTGTTAGGAATCCTATAATGAGTTGAAAGTCTGATATATAGGACTTAAGGTTTGTGTTACGGTTTATGAGTTGAAAGTCTCGTATATAAGACTTAAGTTTTTGGGTTATGGTTTGTGTTATAGTTTTGGGTTGAATGTGGTTTATGATATCTTGTATGGTAATAATGAGTTGAAAGTCTCATAAAAAAGAAAACTGCAAATACAAAATGTTATGGTTTTTAGTGTTAAGGTTTAATGTTATGATTTTTAGTGCTAAGATTTTTAGGTTGAAGGTTAATTCAGTGCTAAGGATTCTGGTTTTCTGATTCAATCAGGGGACGTTCCACGAGTTGATGGTCAGTTGGCAGTGTCAAGGGCATTCGGTGACAAAAGCCTGAAGATACACTTGAGCTCAGAACCACATGTGATTGTGGAAATGATAGGTGATGATGCAGAGTTTGTTATCTTAGCCAGTGATGGCTTATGGAAGGTAATATTCAATAAACAAGATATTGAAGAACGAATGTGTCTTTTGTTTTTCTATTATGCACTAATCATATTGATTATAATTATTGAAGGTAATGACAAATCAAGAAGCAGTTGAAGCAATTAGAGATGTTAAGGATGCTCGGTCTGCGGCAAAGATCCTCACTGAAGAAGCACTTAGCAGGAAAAGCTCAGATGATATCTCTTGTGTTGTTGTGAAATTTCAGTGATCACATAACTCAAATAGTACAACTTGAAAGTGTAGCATATGCTTTGTAGTGTATATGATAAATGGTGATATACCCTTGTGGTGTTCTTTATGTCAAGGCATCAGTGTGTGATATTTTATCTGTTTTCATACAAATCACCCTTTTCAGAACATGTTGTTTGATGTACCAATCTGAAAAAATATAGTTTTGGATTATGTTGACCAAATAATTGGTATGAATGAAATGTAGTTTGGGCAATCTCTATCATCTTGAACAATGCCTTTTGGAAACTTCACTTGTAGCCATTTTGTTGGTTCATCCATTTGGGCTTATTAAACATATTCATAAACTAAAATGAAAATCTAGGGAATTAAAAATATCGAAAATTTCAATGAAATAATTTCGCAATGCATGAACAAATTTTAACTTATGATTTTTTTTTTAAATTAAAGAAAATTGAAAAAGTTTCTTAATAAATGTGGTTTTTTAAATTTTTTTAACTTATATAAGTTTAATTATTATAAAAAATGTATTATTTTTAATTTTATGTATGCGTCTAATTAACTTTTCATCTGAAAGTGGTTTTATCCAACTCATTGATCATTAAATTCTTTCTTTGTATACATTTTATTGTGAGCGGAAGTGAAATATAGAAGCAAAATATGATAGCTTAGACAAGCTCTACTCTTTAGACAGAAATGCAATTATTGCTACTTACTAACTAAAAGTTAGATTAAAGAGAATGGTTTATAATTCATATTTTTTTTTTCATTAATTTCTTCATTGTGTAAGTTTATTTTGAATTTATACTTATAGAAATATATTCATATATTTACTATGTTTTTTTTTTAAATTTTGGGTCTGGATTTGTCCAGTAAAAAGTCTCAACTCATTATATATATTTTGACAGTGAAGATTTGTACTTCAGAGAATTAAAATGAAAATCTCACGAGAATCCATTTCTCACAACATATATAACAGGATTAATCGACATCAAATGTCCTCATTTTTACTTACACTGTTTAATAACTTCATATAAAGTTATCCAACTTAACTATTAAATTATTGATGTTATCTAAGTCAGACATATATCACTTTTTTTTAAGCATTTGATGATATATTATTTCTCAGTAGACATTTATTTAGATTTCGAATAACATATACGTATACTAAAATAAAGTTGGAATAGAGTCTTGATTACTTTTTATTTGCATGAAATTTTATAAACTTAATTTACTTTATAACAGAATTTAGTTCATAGTTAGAAAGTAATTATTGTTTAAAAATGATAAAAAAGAGAAAATAATTATAGTACAAACGTTGGTGGGAATTTGGACAACACTATACATGTTGTAGTAGAAACTTTGTTTTTTTAATAAACTAAACATGACTGTTAGTCTAACTCAGTTTCATTTAAGACGGATTGTGATATTATATTATATTATGAATTAAGTTTAGCTTTAACATAATATTTAATTGATCTGCGATACCTAGGATTAACATTTTCAAAAGCTTAATTTGTATAACCGCACATTCTTTCAAAACTAAAATAAGTAACATCTTTTAAAGATCGAATCATCGTCGAATATCTATTTTCTTTGTGTTTGGTCCCTTTTCTGTCACTAATTCATTTTATGACTTCCTCAATAGTAAGCAGAGGTTAAAATTTTTATCGATATACATCTGAGAAAATGGAAATAAAATACATCTCCTACTAAACCCAAAATAGACTTTTTAAATATAAAATGTTTCTTTTCGAGGAATTAGTTTAAGTTAATTAGCATATATAGCATGAAAGAAAAATTAAAATAAGAAGAAAGAATCCAAATACAGAGGTGAGAGTTTTTTATTTTAATCCAATGGAAGATAAGATCTCACCATGCAATGGTGCTTCAATAGGACAACAATGGTAAGGAAAACAGAAACGAAAGGCACTATCTAAATAATTAAGAAAAACATAGAGCTTGCATTGCATAGCACACAAGCTTTGGATGTAGGAAGTTTTGTTCAGTTTGGTTCTTGATCATGTGAACAAACAAAGTGGTCTTTATTATATGACTTGGCTTGTAAGAAACCAGAGAGGGTGACAGAAGAGAGAGAGCTTGGTGAACATTTTTGCTTCATCTGATGTTGAAAGACTTGTACCCAGAACTCCCTGGCAGGTTCATCTGAATTCTCCCCCTCTCATCAGCAAGCCTGCACTGTGTTGTTTCCTTAGGGTGGTGATGCCCTTTGCTCCCCTCGCTGCCACCTTCAGGGTTGCTTTTCCGGCGCCGCTCGTTGTGTCCGGCCAGCCGCCTCCGGCAGCTTCTCTTCGACTCATCAAACTCCCCCAGGTCATGGAACCTGCACACACTCATCGTAGGAAGAAAAGCTTCAAGTTTTACTATTTCACACTTCTCTGAAGAAAAACTAACAAAAGGAAAGAGTGTTTCTGTTGCATTCATAGATCATATTTCCTTATTCCCTTGCCATAAATTGTTTAGGAGCATCCAAAATTTTATAGACATTGATCAAGGCTTGTTTTTTACTTGTGAATAGTCCCTTAAAGGTTTTAAATTGCAGCTAGTCATAATTTTTTGCCGATCATTGACATTTTGAAAATTTTTGGACAAATGTGATCGATCCAGCCACAATTGATGTAGTTGAAATCAGGGTTGCAAACCATATTTCAAAGCCTTGATGGTGCCAGTGCTAATGATTCCTTTGGTACAAAAAGTATAATTGTTAGCTTCAAAGGAACATGAACTAAAATGCTATAGACAGATAGAAGTTTTGTCTAAAGAGAAAATGCTGAAGATGAATGAAGAAACCTGCTACATTGCTGGCAAAACCTCTGCCTCAGCCCTGCAACCACAACAACAGGTGCTTTGGAGTGAAACTCACAGACCTTATGGCGGCGATGGTACCTTTTTGCATCAGTCAAATCAGCACCACACCTCTCTGCTTGACAAGAAGGTGGAGAAACCCCTCCACCACCCCCACTTGACCCTCTTCTCCCGGCACCACTATTGCTACCAAAGCCTCTCTTTTTCTCTTCTTCTGTGAGACTAGCACCACTTTCATCCTCCTCTTCCACTTCATTTTCCACTTCCTCTTCCACATTCTTTCTCACCCTCTCAACCAGTGATCTCTTCCTCTCCACAGTCCTGGCCTCCATTTGCAAAAGGGTGGTGAATGGTGAATGGTGAGGGTGACAATGATGAAGGAGGACGTAAGGTTGTTGCTGAGGCAGAACTTTTTGGAGCAATGAAGTGAAAGAGGGAGTTTATAGGAAGCAGAAAGGCAGAAAAGAAGTGTGTGGACCACAGGCTCCATTTTGTTAATTGTGTGCTTGTGTAAGCATAAAGGTAGAGGAATAGTGCACAGAGGAGGGTGTTGGAAATGTTTTGTCTTTAATGATAAGCTAATAGAGAAAAAGGTTAAATTCCAGTTGTTGCAGGGAAGTGAGAGAACTACTGGGAAGTTGATATTCATTTTTTAATGAATGTGGTGTTGAAAGTGATAGTGCTCATGGCGCGTCCATCACAAACGCATAACCATTGGTACTCAAGGAATTACAAATTGGAAGGAGAGGATTTTGCTTTTGTTTGTTCTTGTTACTTTCTTCTTGTTCTGATTTCTGATACCATGCTCATCAAGGACCCATATCACATGCCTGCCCAACCCCTTCCTTACATTCTTTTGCAACTATAAAATAAATAAGAATTTAATTAAAATATATATTATTAAATATCCAAGTCAGTGAAATTCTCAAAAATAAAAAAAGTTAAACAATATAAGAAAAATAATTCATATAAATTTAATGTTTAAAGTTTTGGATTGAAAATAGTATAATTCTCATATATATATATATATATATATATATATATATATATA
>Ga0209700_104364_pt1 | contig 25596 bp, 17 predicted proteins | sample SiratroredBW_FD_187528 | JGI IMG/M metagenome (GOLD analysis project Ga0209700, IMG submission 187528) | Root nodule microbial communities of legume samples collected from California, USA - Siratro red BW (SPAdes) (version 2) | ecosystem: Host-associated > Plants > Roots > Nodule | place: USA...
ATATTCATATTTTTTTCTATTCTTAGAAGGGCATAAGAAATATTCTATCCCCTTTATTGTTAAGTTATTTTTATCTATCATTAATTCATGAAATATTTTCAGGCCTTTTCATTTATTTTAAAAATAAAAATAATTAAAATTATAGTTAAATTATTTTTTTAAGTTTTACTGTATATTGATGAAATATGCAAGAATCCACATAAGAGAAACTACATACAGTCATTGTAAATGTATAATAAGATCAAAATAAGTTCACAGTACGAAAAGGGTGAAATAGTCCACAGAGCCTTATGGGCTCGGCCGACTATCTCATGGGCCTTTAAAGTTAAAATTTAAACATATATATATATAACCTCCTTAGTATTTGAGCTAATAATTATAATTAAAACCTTACTCCACTCAAATATAAGTTAAAAAGAGTGTATATTTAAATATAATCAAATTTTAACCAGTAGTCCTATATAATCCTACTATTTCAAAGATATTTTATCTTTAAATTATAGCATCATCTCCAATCAAATTAACTAAGGATATTTTAGTAAAAGTAACTATTTATTGTATGGAAACAAAAATATTAAAGGAACTAACAACTTTCCCGTTTCATTTTTTTTTTGTCTAGATAAAATTATTGTTTTTATATTTGTCTTAGATTTTGAATAACACATTTATTTATTTTTCTATTATATCCTTAGTTCTTATTATCATTTTAAATAATTTATGCATAAATTTATTGTGTTAGTCATATTGTAAAATAGTTGTACAAATATTTTATTAAAAATAATAAAAAATATTATATATGTTAGTTCCCACAATATATATATATATATTATTCTTAGTGTGATAATTTTGCTTGATTGAGTAAAGTAGTATTTTACCTAGGCTTATTTCTAGTTTACTAAAAGAAAAAAAGCTCATTTCTAGCCAATATCGCAAACATTTATTGATTTCTTTTTATCATTTACACCTTAACTTTAATTTTGATGTTGACTTATATGACCTGAACAACCCCGGTAACTAATCAATAATATTAACAAAAAAAAAAAAAAAAGTCATTTAAGTAGTTGCTAAATAAGATGGTTTAGTTAAAAAAGAAAAAGAAAAACTAAAGTTTAAAAGAAGTACGGCTCAAAATCAGCGTCGAGACAAGTAGAATAAGGATACAAAATTAGAAGTTTTCTTGTATAACAACACTATTTAATAGTGAGTGCTTAAATGCCGTAGTTAAGAAATTAAAACAGAAACCAAACAAATATAAAAATATTTAATAATATTTTAAAAAGTGAAAAACATAGTTTGACTTCAAATACTTCTTTTGTCTCGTAATTATAACTACCTTTCTACACAAATCAAGAAACGTTAATAAATGAAAGAAATAATATATTTTCTTCATTTTTTTATTTTCCTTTTAAAGCTGTCTCGTAGTAATTAATAAATATAATAATTTTATTGACTTTAATAAAATAGTTATGCAGATTTCTATTTAATATAAGAAATTTTGTTATTACCCTGAAATTACTATCTACATATTTATACTATACTAATTTTATCTTAATATTTGTAATCCTACATTTACCTATTCAATTTATCTCTAGATTTAATCCTTCAGAATAATTTAAATATCTAAAACATATTTTTCCAATGAAAACATAATCTATAAGTAATATTTATTTTCATTATTTTTATTTATAAAATTAAAAAAATAGTTTATTTAGTGATATAAATATAAATAAGAAGGAGAAAAACTTTGTTGAAAATAGAAAAAAAAGACAAGTGAAATAAAATAAATAAAAGAAGCATAACAATTAAAAAGAAATATTAAGGAATAATTATAAGAGGAAGACTTTAAGCTTTATAAAAGAAAATAAAAGAGATGTGAACTAGAAGATATTTTAGAAGATGGGAGATGTTTCACATAATTTAGTAAGAAGTATTTCCTGGGAGAACTTTTTTATTATTTTGTGTTTTCAAGCTCTCAAAAGCCAACTACCACCACCTACTTGACCTTTGGAGAATATCACAAGTTTGTTAGAGTATCTCTTGAAGAATGTAATCATTAAACTTCTATTAAGGAGCTAGTTATTTGATTTAAGGAACTACTTAAGTAGTTTTTCATACTTTATGGAACTAGGTATGCTAATCATATTTAGTGAGTTAACTCTTAGATTAGCAAGTTAACTTCATTAGTTGTTTTCTCCTATTTTTGGTTGAGAATCTTAGTCTATATAAGAAGGTGCATTCTCTTTGTAAACATACTTTTGAATATTGAATGAAAATCTTTTTGTGAGTTTATATTTGAGAGTTCTAAGGGTTTATTTCTTTCACCATTATTTTTGTAAAACTTTCTCAAGTGACAAATCTCGAAGTATTTATCCTTTGATCTCTATTAAAGATTTTTTTCACCATTATTTTTGTAAAACTTTCTCAAGTGACAAATCTCAAAGTACTTATCCTTTGATCTCTATTAAAGGTGGCCTATTATTTTAAGTCTCTTGTCTTAATCCATTTTCACTTTCATTTGGTTAATTGTTCTTGTATATTTTTTCCATTGAATTTCATGTTGTTATATTGATTTCGGAGTACATGATAGTGGAAATTGTAATTTGAGAAAATTATAGTCATGTTGGATATTTTAAGTTTGTATAAAAGTTTAAATTTTTTATATTGATTTTGGGTAACATTTTGAAAACAAGTTTGATCTTGGTGCATGAAGTTGTTTATCCACTATTTTTGCTAAAGAGTGAAAATACAATAGGAAATCAATATTTGCTTTTGGCTCCATTTTCACTATGGAGTAGGAAATCAACCTTGCTCTTAACCACTTTTGTATTTAGGTTGTATAACTTTCACACGTGTTTGTTAGTGATATTAAGATTAATTAATCTTAAGATGAGAATTGACTGAACTTATGAAAGTTTCACTTAATTGCTAGAATCGTTACAAGAAAGATGAAAAAGATTTAGTGTTCGATAAGTATAAAGTATTAAAAAATACATATTTATTTTAATAATTTTATATTATATAGAAGAGAGTTTGAAACATTGAATAAATATCCAAGATGTGAGCTATCATGATTTAAATTATGTTCACTACAAAAAAAAAATTGAGATTATATACAGATAAAATCTGTATGTAATCATTTTACATACAGATTGACATACGAATTTATTCTGTATATATCTATATACGAAATTAATTTGTATATAACGAATATTTTCTTTTTAAATTTTATTTGAATTTTTTTCAATTTTTGTACTATTTTTTTTATTCTATTTTTATTGTTACTATATCTATTTTCTTAAGATTATTTTTATTAATATTATTAACAATTTTCTTCAGTTTGGATTCAAACCCAAGTCCTATATACATATATATACATATATATATATATATATAAAACTCACCTTACCAAGAAACTTATTAACTAATTGTCACAATGTGATTATTAATATTCTTATTATGACTTTATTATTATTATTATTATGGTTATGGTTATGATTTCTATAATATTAATAATAATATTGATAATAATAATAATAATAATATTTTTGTTATTATTATTGTGATTATAATTTTATAATTAATAATTTAATAATAATAATAATATTAAAATTATTAATATATCAGCATTATTAATAATAATAGTAATAACATTAGCATTAATATTAATAATAATAATATTGGTAATAATAATAATAATAAATAATAATAATATTGTTAATAATATTCATGATAATATCAATAATATTATTATATTAATAGTATTATTAATAATAATAACAATTTTATTAAAAATATTAATAATATCTAATAATATTATTAATAATAGTAGTAATAATATTAAAAATAATAACAATATAATAATATCAATAATATTAATAATTTTATTATATTAATAATAATAATAATATTAGTATTTATAATAATAATAATATTAATAATAATGCTAAGGTTAGGGTTCGTTTTCCAATTCAAATTTTGGCTCTAAAAATGACGTCTCCCATAAATAAGAGTGATTAGTCAATAAAATATTAACTTTGAAATTAGTACAAAGTTGATGTCAAATTAGTCCTTCAACATGTTTTTGAGTTATCTATAAAGTAGTTTCATTCCAAACTCTTACCTAAACTTCTCTTAATGACTTGATCTAACTTTTCACTAAACCTTTCACTAAACCTATTCTTTGTCTACTTCACTTGGTGGAATTCATCTTCTACTAATTCTTCAAGCTCCCGCATCTTTCATGCATAAAGAGTAAACTACAAATATGTTAAAGAAAAAAAAAAAAAAAAAAAAAAATAAAAATAAAAAAAAAAAAAAAAAAAAAAAAAAACTCCCTTTAGTTTGTATACAAAAAAAATCAAAGGAAAATTCACATATTTTTTAAGACAAAACAATTTTTAAAATTTTATAAAGATACAAAAATAAAGAAAAATGTTTGATAGAAATAGAAAAGAATTATCCAAACTATAATATATTTAAATCAAAACGGATTGCAGATTTTCATGATTACTAGAAAAGATATTTATTTACATAAGGGGTTTCCTTTAGAAAAAATAATACTTCATTTGTAAACCAAATTAAATTTTAGGTATAATAATTCATCTCATTTAAAAATTAACTAAAGTTATTTAGTTTGTATACAAACAAAATCAAATAAAAATTCACATATTTTCCAAGACTAAAAACAATTTTTAAAATTTCATTTAAAAATAAAGAATTTTTTTTTTATAGAAATAAAAAACATTATCCGAACTAAATATATTGAAGTCACATATTTTCCAAGACTAAAAACAATTTTTAAAATTTTATTTAAAAATAAAGAAATTTTGTTTTGAAAGAAATAAAAAACATTATCCCAACTAAGCTATATTTAAGTCAAAATGAATTTTATATTTCATTATTGAATGCTTTAGAGAGTATTGGAAAAGATATTTGTTTACGTAAAGCTGGGAGTTGAACCCAGATTTCATCATGAAATTAACCAGGTGTGCTACTGCGGATATCGTGAAATTAAAAAGCAAATAAAATTTATTATATTATTTTATATGTAAATTCATTACACTAGGTCAAAATTTGCCATATAAGTTTTTTACTAATATAACTTTGTAAATTCATACAAACTAATTATATGTGTGGAAATGTTTTGGTCTTGTTTTTTTAAAACATTATTTCCACTAAATATGTATGTGATTTATAAAATATTATTTTACATATATGATAGTTAAAGAAATTAGAAATATTAATAGCAAGTAGTTGAAACTTGTCGAAATCAAGTATAGTTCGAGATGTGTTTGGTCGAGATCAAGTATAGTCTAAAAAGTGTTTATAGAGTTATGTCGAGTACTTGTCGAGTACCTAAAACATCTAATGAGTCTAATTATGATAATTGATCTTTAAATCTATCTGTATCGTCAAAATTAATTTAGAAGGTCGTAATAATCCAAACATGTTATGAAGAGTGCATGTGGATGCCTATAGATACAAGTGCACCATATGATAAAAGGTACACTTTTAACAAACTTTCAAAATCTCCAAATATCTGAGTACTAACTTAAGCATATGAGAATCTTTTGTAGATACCCTTTTTATAGAAGACCGACTTGTCAACTTTGTGTCCTGAGGAAGAGTCGAGACCTCGACAGAAAGCCAACACAACAATCTCGTCATCCTATCGTAACAAGACAACTTCCCAACTCAATCGAAACCCGAAGACCGACTACTCAAAAGGCTAAAGCCAAAGATTATCATACAAGATTCTTAAGAAGATAAAGAGTATCGCGACCTTAGTGCATGACCAACATCTCCTCTCAAGTAAAAACTGAGACCTCCACCACATCGATAGATGACCAACCTCTCTTGATCAAGTGTTGAGACCTCTGCCGAAGGTCGAGATTAAATACTCAAAATAAGATCGAGAGTCAAAACCTTACTAAAAATAGTGGGAACCAAATGCTCAGCAGAAGATCAACAAGCATCACCTTACAATCAAAATTGAAGATCCAATAATAACATATCCAAACAAAGTACAAAAGCCATATATAATATGTTATAGTTAGACAGTTTATTATAAATGATTCTAAACACACTTTCACAAAGATTGGATATTTCAATTTTATTATATTATAATTCAAAAAATTATTGTTAAGTGAGTGAGTTAGACAACAAATGAAATACAAGACTTAACCAACTCACTTATTTTCAATATCACTTTCTAATTACCATTATAATAACATGAAATATGATATCATATAATTCAAGATATATTATAGTTTATTAAAAATGTTTCTAAAAACACTTTAATATATTTAAAAAGTTAAGATACTCACTTTTTCTCATAATTTAGACAAATTATTATTAAGTGTTATTATTAAGTGCATTAGTTAGATAACAAACAAGAAATAGAACTTAATAAATTCAATTATTATAATATAATAACATATAATTCATCAAAACATAACTCCAACTAGATTAAATTTAAGGATATAAATTTTGTCTTATATTAAGAATAAATTAAACAACATAGTGGTATGATATTTCTTCTTTCTTTCTATTTTTACATAACAATCACAAATATTCGAAAACAATCGCATTGATATTATTTTACTCACTTTTGTTGATTGAAAAATATTAAACTATATATATATATATATATATATATATATATATATAATTTAAATGTTAAAATTATAATTATCACTCTAATTAATTAGATTGATGTATTTGTTTTCAAGTCATAATCATTTGATAAATAGTATAGAAAACTATCTACTAGAACTAGAGAACATTTAGTAGTGTTAAGAACAATTAGACCATCCACTAGTAGAAAAATACATTTAATCGCGGTTATATAAGGCTTACAATTGCGACTCTGAAATCACGGTAGATCCAACCGCGATGAAAAGTATAACATACCACCGTGTTTCTTAAGCAACCGCGATAAGAAATGCCCAAAAAAAAAGGACATACCACTGCAGTTGTAGGGAAAACCGCACTGGTGTTGGAAAGGGTGATTCTGATCTTATGGATCTGCTCCTCACTCTCCTTCAAACTGGGTTTAGTTGGATTCATTGCAACGTAAGCCATTGTGTTGGTGCAATTCCCTCTACTCTCTGCCAATACATTCAACTAACAAATTGTGTTCGAAATCACATACTTTTAAACATCAACAAAAATGTTCAACACCATAAATTATGAGAAGTGAAAAGGCATAATTATTCAAGACAAAGCAAGCAAGTAACAAAAGCACCAATCAAATCCAGGGTGATAGAAAACAAAAATTTGACATTTACAAAGAAGTCATAAGATAGAAAGATAAATACCGATACAGAACGACAGACATAGACATTATCAGTGAGCTGTGTAATTTTGTCTGATGCCCGGTTAGCAACATACACTTCTGAAAGTGGAAAAGGGATCCAACATTACTCCCCAAATGAACAACAAGAATCTCGATTCTCAAAAATGAAGCAAGGAATTAATTACCCAGAGGAAAAAAGAAGCTATTTGAAACACTAAAAATGAAAAACTCTAAATTAATTTAGGCTTAGATTTAAGCTGGAGAAAGAGAGTGTACCAGTGCTGGTTCGAGAATAGCCTCCTAGAACGACACCACCATTGTAAGTAATGTCGATGATAGTGGTTCCCATGGAATGGGGAGCGTTGAGATCGACTTTCTGATCCATGATTCAACACAAAGCAGCAAAAGAAGAAGAAGTAGAAGAAAATGTTGAGAGTGCCCTAATAAAGCAAAAGAAGAAATGAAGAAAACAGGCCTTTCATGCGGTGGTATCCTCCCTTCAAAATAATTTAAAAATTATATTAGGTGTCTATCACCGCAGTTCTGGAAACAACTGCAGTACTATCCTCTCTGAAAGAAATTTAAAAATCATTTAGGTGTCTATCACCGCGGTTCTGGAAACAATCGCGGTGGTATCTCTCTGCAGAATTTCATTTTAAATATTTGTGTGTCTTACCACTGCGGTTCTCGCACCAACTGCAGTGCACATAATTTCAAAAATGTCACGCATTGTTTTTAAATGTGGTTCCCTCTTAACCGCGGTGATATCCTCTCGTGAAATATATTTTTTCTACTAGTGGTCTCACATTTAGAACTACCATTTATCACCTGTATTAAATGGTGTTTTATCTTAATTGTCTTAACAATTTTTTGTTATTTCATTTTCTTTGGTTCTATAACTTTATGTGTATGCAGATGCATTACATTTGACAAGCAAACTCCATGAATCTTCTAGTTTAATACAATTGCTTTTTGTCTTTCTTGTTCTTATGTGTTTTCTTTCACAACAATCGACATCACCAGTGGAGACAAGAGGAAGATAGTCAAGAAGTCTAAAATTAGAGACATGACCGCCAGCTTGACATCGAGAAGTTTTCTAGAGACCGATTTCAGATTATGGAGAATTAAGATGGAGGCTATCTTACAACAAGGATATAATAATGCACTAGTGGAAGTGAACATGTCAGCATTGTTGTCTTAAAAGAAGAAGTCTGACATGACCAACAACGTCAGGAGTCCCATAATTTGGTATCTTGGTGATAAGGCATTGAAGAAATTCATGAAGGGGAAAATTATTATGTCAATGTGGATGAAACTTGAGTCATTGTATATAACTAAATCTTTGACACATAGATTCTAATTGAAACAACAACTATATTCATTAAGGATAACTTAATCAAGAAAGATGGTGGAGCAACTAACAGTTTGTAACAAGATTATAGATAATTTGGAGAACATTGAAGTGAAGCTCGGGGATGAAGATAAGGCTTTACTACTTATTGACACCTTGCCTAAGACATTTGAGCATTTCAAAGACGTTTTATTATTCAGTAAGGAACAAATCATTACTCCAGAGGAGGTGCATACCTCAATTCAAACTAAAGATCTATATAAGGTTCAAGTGTCTAAAGATATGATAGTGAGTCGAGTTTAATGTCTCAAAGTCAAAGGGTAAGAAAAAGAAGGAGATGAAATGGAAGAAGTCAAAGTACTCATATGGTGATAGAGCAAATAGAATGTGTGAGTGCTACCTTTGCCATAAGAGAGGTCATTAAGGTGGATAGTCCAAAGAAGGAGAAGAAAAAGTAAGGTAAAAAAATCCCATTTCATAAGGGAATTGGCTGATGTTGTGATAACATCTAACAACTATGAGTTTGCTAGATTTTTGGTCGCATTATCTCAAATACACAAATGAGTTAGGTTATGCACTCAAGATGCATTTATTATATATGACCATTGAAGGAGTTCTTTGAAACCTTAGAACTGAAAGAAGAAAGTTCAGTTCTTTTGGAAAGCAATAAAGCCTATAAGGTACAAGCCATGGGGTCAATTAGATTGAAGATGTTTGACAACTGGGAGGTGTTGTTGCAAAATGTAAGGTATGTTCTAGAGCTTAAGAGAAATCTTTTGTCAATCACTATGTCAGTCCTATAGGTTTGATAACAGGATTGAAAAAGGTGTGATAAAGATTTTAAAAGAAGTGTTTATAGTTCCTAAGGGAGTGAAAAATAATGGCCTTTACATACTAGACAAATTCAACAGTGGTTGTGCATGCATATGTGATTATTTAGATGATGTCGAATAATACAAAGTTGTGGCATGTTCAAGAAAAATTTCAACATCCTACAACTGTGATTATGTACTTAAACCAACAAAGCATGTGGATATGTCTAATAAGAAGAAGATAAGATCATATAAAAACATCATTTGTCAGATGATAAGAGACTATTAATCAACCACACAACTTTTAGTTGAAGATTGAAGAACAGATAAAAGAATATTGAGCAGATCTTTCACTTCATTTGACAAACATTGATGAATGTTAAATGAAAGGAACATGACAAAGATCAATCAAAATCTTTGATAAAGAAACGAAAAAGTATTAGATGATAAGCTGAAAATATCTATGTAATTTTGACATGTATATTTCATGTTATTATTTTATACTCATCAACTATTTAGAATATACTCCTTAAGAATATATCAACATATACTCCTTCTCCAACATAACAATTGTTAACTAAATTAAGTATAAATATTAACATCCTCAAGTAATAAACATTTGCTTTTCATTTTTAATTCATTCTACATATTTTGATTTTTGGTATGTTAATCACTCATTCTATTATGTAAAGTACAACCATCTCAAATTGGACCGTTAACCAACATTGGTAGAAAGGATCTAGGGACAAAATATATGACATAGCCTATGATAACTTCACTTAAACCTTAAGCAAAGTTGTTTTTGCTTATTATGACTTCAAATTTATATAGAAATCGTGTTTGCCATAAATAACTTCAACCTACTCAAACCAAAGTCATGTTTAAAGTGGCATAACTTCGTATAAAGTTAGCCTTACTTGAAACGACTTATCTATTTCAATAAAAAAAATACTTTCCATTTTGAAAATTTCTGTTATAAACTACAGCAGAATGAGAAGTTAGAAATACAAATACATCCAACCATATAGACTTTCTTGCTTTCATATACATCATACATCATGCATGTAGCCACGGTCTTTTAAGATGCAGAAAATTTTATTTTCGACCCACAAGCAAGACCAAACATATTTATATGTACTAATATTAACTATTCATTGGAAGATTATCTTGGCTAACTTGTCCTTTAACAATAAACCTTCTCCAATACCAGTGTTTGCTCCATATTGCATACATTGAATCCAAAGGAATTCCTTTGGTCTCGGGCAAGAACAGTACGACAAAGATGGTGATGACTGCAATCCAACTCGCGTAGAAGAGGAAAGCCCCAAACTTAAAGTGGCAAAGCATGGTCAAGAACGTCTGGGATAGAACAAACACGGCCAAGAATTGCACTGCCACGGCTATGCTTTGACCAGTGGATCTTATCTTCAAGGGAAATATCTCACTTGGAATTAGCCAGCAAAGAGGGCCCCAAGACCAACCAAAACCTGCAGCGTAGAAGCACAAGAACACTAGTACCATTATGGCGTTGCCCTTCGAAATGTTCTCTATACCATGAACACCACTCGCCACTCCCAGCACAATAGCGACCGCAAGCTTCACAATTATCAAAACATTTTAGTACAGACTCAATACACAATATATGCAGTCAATTCCAGCATTGATTATAATGAGAAAAATTACACGTACCATGCAGAGAAACATTTGAAGGCCACCGGCTATGAACAAGAATCTTCTGCCGAAGCGATCCACAACGGAAGTTGAGACGAGGATGGAAGCGAGGTTGACGAGTCCGAGTATAACAGCGGAAAGCAACGCAGAGTCGTTGCCGAAGCCCACAGACTGAAAGAGGTTAGGAGCATAGAAGGCCACAATGTTGATCCCCGTAAGCTGCTGAGACAGAGGAATAGCGAACGCCATCACCAACTGAGGCCGGTACTGTTCCTCAAAGATGGTCCTAACGCTTTCCTTTTGCATGGCTTTGGAAACCTGCGACAGTTGAATGAGTTGTTGGAGTTCGGGTTCCACGTCGACAGTGGGGCCCCGCACTTTGCGGAGGGCATGTCGGGCTTCGTCTATGTGGTCGCGTTCTACTAGGCTGCTCGGAGTGTCGGGGATTAGGAAGGCACCCATTGTCATGATGATTGCGGGGACAGTGGCCAGGCCCAGGGACACGCGCCACCCCCATGGAACCCTCGCCGTGCCGTAGTTGATGCAGTTCGCCGCCACCACGCCGATTCCGATGAAGAATTGGAAGCCCGTGTTGAACGCGCCTCGCCACCTGGGTGGAGCGATTTCCGACAAGTACACTGGCGTTGCCTTTGTTTGAGAGAATTAATGGACATGCAACATTGCAAATTTTGTGACATGAGTGATATTGAAGATAGATTAATCCAAAGAGATGATATATTAGAAAAATCTGAGATTGTTATTAGTGAACTTTTATTCAATGTAATTGTTTTAAGTTATACAGAGCGAAATTTCATCTCATTGCTGCAAATATCTCATCTCATAATAGCTCATCTAGAATCGCGACCTTGACTTCATTAAGTTCGAGAATCCAACTGTGTTTATCCTTTCACAACCAAAATTAATGTTATTTTGTGAGTACAAATCATCAGAAGTTTCCAACCGAAATGGTGATAAAAGGGAGGGTATTGTTACTTCCTTTGACAGAGAAAAAACAAAGAGTATGGGTGTGTTTGATCATGTTACTGCTTTTACTTTTTAAAATAGTTTTAGAAAACTAGTTTGTAGATAATAGAAGTGAAGGAAAAATACAAGGTGAGTAACAATTTAAAGATGTTCTTACTTTTCTCTCAAAACTTCTCATCTCCATCCTTCTCTCTCTATTTTTTTTTTTTTTTTTATCTCAGTTCTCACTTCTTTTCTCAAAATTGGATATTAGCGAGTAGTAGATGACTAGTTCAGATCATTTTCATCCGAAGATTCAATTTAGAACAATTTTTTTTATTCTAAATATCTCTTAACTCCTTTTTTTTATAGAATCTGAGTCCAATATGTGTTAGGCTAATTGAGAAAAGTAATCATTTTACCTAATTTAGTTCTTAACTAAATTTTTGGAATTGGTTATGTTGTTTTAAGTCTTTTGTACAACTTCCAAAGAAGAGAGACTCTTTCAAACTACCTTGAATTATTGATTTGAGTTGATTGCTACTGATATTGAATTGATAGTTTGTGTATTGAAATTGAATTAGATGGATGGATATGATTACATGAGTTTTTAAGTAAAGCTCAAAGTGTCAAAATGTGCATTATTAGCTATTTTAAGTAATGTTTTTTACTAAGTAGAAACCTGTGTTTTGAACTTGTCAAAATGATTCAGTTGGTCCAAATTAGTTTTGGTGGACTTTTGGATCTTCTTACATTGGAAATCTCACTTGAATTCGAGCAGCTGAATGATGCACAAACAAGTACTTCAATTTAAGTATTGATGAGAGAAAAATTAACAGTGAAAAAGTATTTATAATTTGATTTTATAAATTTATGCTTTTTATTTAACTTATGAAAAAAGTTGTTTTTAAAGAAATTATTTTCTAACTTATACTTGGTGACCTAACTTATTTGAATTTTTTTAGAAAGAATATATTTATTTGTACTAGTATGTCAAATACTTTTATTTAAATTATATTTTAAGATCAAAATTTATTTGAATTTTATTTTAAAATAATTTTAATTTTAGAAAGTTATTCGCGAGTATCCAAAATCTGCGAATATTTTTTATGTAAGTGTCGAAAGGATTATAGGATAATTTTAGATAGGGTGATAGTGGATTCTACCTACGTGCCTTCGTGGACCCATTCTAATCCCTCAAAAACAAGTAATCAAAGAAAATATGAAGGGTGAATGAATGAGATTTTAGATGAAGAAAACGTGACCGGAGAAACTAAAGGCTCCGGTTTCAATTGCACAACCTCGGATACTCTCCAACTTTAAGCATCTAAACCATTAATTGTGTTATTACTCAACACAATTGGAGAGAATGTAGAGAATTTGGTGGATGAAGACAAGTGTTAGAGACTCAGCAGTAAAGGAAAGAATGACAAGGACCTAAGTAAAAAGAGGAAGAATCAAAATGGGTTGGAGGTAAAAGACACCTAACAGGCAATAAAAAGTTGGGACACCAATAAGAGTGAGAGAAAGAAAATACCCAACTAGTAAATGTGATGACTAATTTATTTAAGATATTGGAGGTGGGAAAAATGGGGAGTAGTACCTGTGTATCCTTATCTCCTGTCTCTTGGAATTCTCTCTCTTTCTCTCTTGTCTCTTGAACTTCTCTCTCTATCTCTTTTGTTGTCTCTTGAAATTCTAGATGTTCTATAGCTTATGATTATTCTTGTTCTGTAGCTTATGATTCTTCCTGGATTGTGTTGTCTCTTGGAATTCTAGAATGTTCTGTAGCTTATGATTATTCCTGGATTGTAGCTATTGCTCTTGAGAATAATTTTCGTTTTCTACTGTGATATATTTCCTCTAATATTACATTAGTGCTTGCATGTTCATTTAGGTACATTACATTGGTGCTTCCATTCCCACCTTGACATAAAACAACCGTCTTAAGGAACTCCAAAATGGTATAAAGAAAATGCTGGAAGTAGTTGAATAGATCCGTGTGGATGGCGAGAAAAGAGAATAAAATACGGCAAAATGACTTGCGGGACTAGATCTCGCGATTGCGGATTTGTACGAAAAAAAAATCATGATGGTTCAAGCTCAGACAAAGGAGCGGTGTCCAACCAACCATATCAGGCCAGAAGCGTCAACCTAGACTTTCCTCGCTTCGATGGTAATGAGGTCTTACAATGGATTTTTAAAGAAGAAAAGTTCTTTTATTACTAGCATGCACCAGAGGATCAATGACTAACCATTGCTGCTATTCAGATGGACAAAGATTTTGTTCCATGGTTTAAAATGATGCTTGAAACCAAACCGTTTCAATCCTGGATGCTTTTTACTAAAGCTTTGGAAGCAGAGTTTGGTCCCTCATTATACGAATGTCCACGTTCTACTCTGTTCAAGTTATTGCAAACAACATCGGTGAGTGAAGTCTACCATTCATTCACAACTTTATCAAATAGGATTACAAGTGGATTACAGGTTTTTCGACTGATGCACTGTTGGATTGTTTTTTGAGTGGGTTAAAATCGAAAATATGCAGAGACGTGATTGCTCAAGGTCCAGAATCTATTTCGAAAGTTGTGGCTTTAGTAAGATTGTATGAGAAAAAATATACTAATATAAGCCCCTCGTATATCCCTACAAATAGGTTTCACTCAAATATATCAGAATATCAAAACAAGAACAACAACCTCCCTCCATTGCTTCCTACACCAAACACCAAACCTCTATCTCACATGGTGAACATTGGGAGCGTGAAGAGAATGACTCCAACAGAGTTGCAGATTAGACGAGAAAAGAGTTTATGCTACACATGTGATGCGAAGTTCACTCTGAACCATAGATACCCAAATAAACACATGTTTTTGCTTCAGGTTGAGGAATCTGACAAACAAACAATAGAACCAGACCCACCTCCTGATATAAAACAATTATTGGAGATAGAGCACCATCTTTCTTACAATACTTTAAAAGGAGCCAATGGTTTGGGCACCTTGAAATTCCAAGGACAGTTGTAGGGTGTAATGGTGCAAATTCTTATGGACAATGGTAGCAGTGACAATTTTATCCAACCCCGAATTGCTCATTTTTTGAAGTTACCAATTGAACCGGCTTCTCAGTTCAAAATATTAGTGGGGGGCAAGCTGGAATTAGAAGAACATTAACTCGACTCAAAAAGGAGTTTCATTGGAAGGGTATGAATGAGAATGTCACTAAGTTTGTGCAACATTGCTTGGTTTGTTAACAAGCAAAATCTTAGAATACGTCACCTGCAGGGCTGTTGCAACCATTAATACCAGTTCAAATTTGGAAGGATGTAGCCATTCACAATAATTATGGTAATGGTGGATCGATTGTCAAAATATGGTCACTTTGCTACTCTTAAAACAGATTATAATAGTAGAATGGTGGTTGAAGTGTTCATGTAGAATATTGTCAAATTTCATGGAATGCCTAAATCTATAGTCTCAGACACAGATAAAATATTCATAAGTCAATTTTGGAAGCACTAATTCAAATTACAGGGCACTTCCTTGACGATGTCTTCAGCTTACCATTCACAATCTGATGGCCAGTTAGAGGTACTAAACAATAGTCTAGAAATGTATTTGAGGTACCTCACATTTCAAAATTCAAAGAACTAGTCCAAAGTACTGACTTGGGCAGAATACTGGTATAACACTGCTTTCCATAGCAGTTTAAGGATGACTCCCTTTAAGGCAGTACATGGTAGGGACCCGCCTACCTTGACAAGATAGGATGCTAATGACTCAGACCCTCCTTCAATCAAGGAGTTATTGCAACAAAGGAACATTCTGCTCGATCAATTGAAGAAAAAATTAGAAAGAGCGCAAATACATATGAAGAAACAAGCTAATAAGAATAGAAGACATATGGAGTTTGTTGTGGGTGACTTGGTTTTGGTTAAGTTGCAACCATACAGGCAACACTCATTGGCTTTAAGAAACAATCACAAGCTGACAATGAGATATTTTGGACTGTTTGAGATAATAGATAGAATTGGGACAGTGGCTTATAAACTCAAATTACCTCCTATTGCAGTGATTCACCCTATGTTTCATGTTTTAGGCTTGAAACCGTTTAAAGGAGATGTATCGCAACCTTACATGTCATTCTTGTTGCTGACCAATGAAAAAGGCACCTAATAAAGGTGATAGACTGTCGGGTGATTTTAAAAATTAAACAACAGATAAACAGAAGTCACTTGAAAAGATGTAGCAGTCATACAAAGTATTACCCTAATTTCAACCTTGAAGACAAGGTTGGATTCAATGGAGGGGAATTGTAAGGAACTCAACAGTAAAGGAAAGAATGACTAAAGGACCAAGTAGTAAGGAGGAAACACTAGTAAGAGTGAGAGAGAGAAAATACCCAAATAGTAAATGGGATGACTAATTTATTTTGAGATAGTGGAAGTGGGAAAAAAAGGAAGTACGTGTGTAACATTATCTCTTGCCTCTTAGAATTCTCTCTCTATCTCTTGGACTTCTCTATTTATCTTTTGTGTTGTCTTTTGAAATTTTAGAATGTTCTGTATCTTATGATTCTTCCTAAGTTTCCTCTTATATTGGTGCCTGTACCTTCATTTAAGTTCCTTTAGGTACATTACAACAAGTGTGGTTGGAGATGATGCACTTCTTTTAGGTATATTACAAAAAGGAGATGATGCACTTAATCTGGATTCAATTGCACGAGTTTGGATCCAATATTTCATGCCGTCAACATCAAAGTCCGTTGATTCTATTGTTACAAAGTATTTGAAGAGGGAAGAAAATGCAATAAATAGTTAAGATTTGGGATAATTGTGGATGTAGGATCCGGAATTACACACCTAATGTAGTGGAGGATCCGGAATTGCACACCTAAAAACAACATTATGTACATTTGTGGAGCTAATCTTAATTGGGAAAAGGGGGATTAATAGGTGTTAACTCCTATAATTACACACTCAAACGACCACTATATGCATTGTAAAATGCCTCACGTATCACACTATAAAGGAATTCATAATTTAGAAGGAAGAACACTTGTGTCAAGGAAGAACACTAGTGTCATGGGAATTGAACTGAAACTAGCGTCGTAACTCCAACCAAATACCAACTAATTAAAGCTACTAAAATTAAATTCCATAATTAAAACTTTTTTTTTTATAAATGCATCAATGATCAAGTACGTGATGAAAATTAAAACTACTAACATACGATATATAATAAAAATTTTACTTACTTGATTAGTGAAACCGACCCCAAAGCCAAGTAAGATACGACCCAAGATGAGCATAAAAATATTTTGAGCAGCACCATTGATGGCACCACCGGCAAAAAAGACGCAACCACCAAAGATCATGGTGTTTCTCCGACCCAACGCCGTGGTGACACGACCGGCCAAGAGAGAGGATATCAGTCCCGCCAGATGAAGAGAGGACGTAAACAGTGTGAATAACTGATTGTCATACACACAATACACGTTTGTTTCAGCTCTAGCAGACTTTCTCAGTATTGATGGGAAGAATTTTTCAAGAAATGGTTTCATCGTCGTAACACCTCCTGAAATCACACATCACCATTTTCCTTTCAATTAATTCTTCCTTTCATCCCAAATCATCACACTGAAATTAGTTTATAAATAAATCTAAATAAACTATACTAGAGTTTCTACAAATTAATTGTACATAATTATGTGTACTTTTTATTTTATATTTGTTATCCCTTTTCTTATTAGTTATAATTCATATATTTCTCTCTCCACTCATTCTTTTTGTAAATAAAGATAATAAAGTTGGAATAACATATATTTTGTCTTCATTACTTTCCATAACTGAAAAGTATAAAAGTCAACAAAAGTTTACTTGAGTTGACTAGTAGACAAAAAATAATGAATTAATGACAAAGTAGACCAAAATTCAATTACACTGCAGGACGTTTAGTAACAGAAAAGAAAAAGAGGGTTACCAAACCAAACACCACCCTCTTTTCTCTCATCGTTTATCATTCTCCATTCCAATTGTCATGAAAAAAAAAAATAACAATTATACACATGCAGTGTAACCTAGTTTATTGCTTCGTAATTTTGGAAGAGAAAAACATACTCTTGTTACGAAAATAAATTATAATTGAAACACATAAATTAAAAGAAGGGTGAGAGGTGAAAAAAATAGAGAAATTAATCGGAAAAATATTTTATGAAAGTACCTGTGATTCCGATGTCGTATCCGAAAATTAGACCACTGGAGGCAGCAACGATGCAAGTGATGACAACGGAGAGTGTGATCTTACCGTCGAAGCCCTTGGGAGAAGAAGCATGGCCGGAGAATGCCCCAACGGCCATTTTTTGGTGGCCCTGTTTTTTTCTTCTCCGTTTATTTTACTGCTTCTACGCAGCTAGATAATTGTTAGCAAGGACCACCACAAGAGCTTGGCAATTAAATGTAGTCTTAAATAGGGTGAGTGGGGCTTCGTTTTACTTTTTCCTCTTGCAAATTCTCTCTAATCAAGAAAGGAAAACGTACAGTGACACGCATCACAACTACACGTACCGGTTGTGAAAATTTAGATGGGTAGATAATCTTTGCAGAGGATCCATATTTTCCCGATTAGTATTGTTTATACAATCATTTACGTTATTTTTATTAAAATATTATTGTTTAATTCGAATATTACTTTTATTATATTATTATAAAAAGGTTATTGATTAGTTCTATATGGAAAAAAGAGTTATCAAATCATCATTTTTCAGCCTTTAAATTGAGCATTATGATATCTTGACCTCTACCTGTATCTCCATAGATAAGTTGGTAGTATAATATTGCAGTCTTTAAACTTCATTTGTAAAATGAAGAGGCTTGCGGTAATTAAGAAAGGAGTTTTTATGATACTTTAGAATTGTTGTTATATGATATCACAATTCTAGTGGTAACTATTGTTGCATCTGTTAGTTACAGACGATTTTCGTAACAATCATCATATATATTACGAGCTTATATACATCTTTTGCTGTGGTCAACTTTCATCAAGGACCATCATAACAAGTCTAATTGAAATAATTAAAAATATAGTCAGAATTCTCGTTCTCGTTATATATGTAACTTTTAAATGTTTATTTTGTTCTCTAGATAGATTAGACGTACATATTAACAATAAAATTACTCATAAAGCTTTTCTATATATATATATATATATTCTTACTTGATTTAAGAGGGAGCTTTTGACTTAAGCGTTTGCTTAGTCTAATGCATATCATACTTAGCTATGTAAACTCGAACGTTTTGTTTGATTTATGGGCTTTTGACTTAAGTGTTTGCTTAGTTTAATGTATATCATACTAGGTTATGTGAACTCAAACATTTGTTCGGTTGTCCGGAAAAATAAAATTATTTCAAAATGTAAAAAAAATAAAAAATGTGTTATTTAGTTTTTTCATCCTTTGTCATTTAAGATAAATAAAATATAAAATAATAATAATAAAATAAATTTTGTAAAAAGAACAAGAAAAAAAAGCAACAAAAGTAACAAATAGATACGCTTAACTATTACCATTAAGTTTCCACTCTTCTTTTCAAAATTCTCTTTTTACATACAAAATATGTAAAACTTTTACAATAACTAATAAAATATTTCTAAAATATAAAAAAATAAAACATAGTTTAACCAGACATTTGTTTAAAATAAAAACCAAACCTTAAAAAAAAATCCAATACAATTTCCAGAATAATAAAAATATATCAAACAATAACAAAACAAAAACATTTCCAAAAATAATAAAAATATTTAATTTTAAAAGAAAATGTGAAAACAGTTTTAAGAAAAAATTTATATATATAATTTTAAAAAGTAAAAATGTATAAAACGTTTTTATAACACTAAAAAACAGTAAAAAAACAGTTTAAAATAAAAAAAATACAAAACAGTTTTAAATAAAAAAAAACATAAAGCAATTTTATAACAATAAAAAAACAGTTTTAAAAAATTAAAAAGTACAAAACAGTTTTAAATAAAAAATACAAGACAGTTTTAAACGCAGTTTTAAGAATAAAAAAAACAATTTTAAATTAAAAATATAAAACAGTTTTAAATGAAAAAAATACAAAACAGTTTTCAATAAAATATATAAAACAGTTTTTTCAAAATGAAACAAAACAGTTTTAAAAAATTTTAAAAAAAATCTTTATAACAATAAACAAAACAGTTTTAAAAAATTAAAAAATATAAAACAGTTTTAAATAAAAAAATAAAAAACAGTTTTAAAATAAAATATATAAAACAGTTTTTCAAAATGAAACAAAACAGTTTTAAAAATAAAAATCTGTAAAACAGTATAAAAGAGTTTTAAAATTAAAAAAATATCAAACAGTTTGAAAAAAATACAAAACAGTTTTAAATAAAAATATATAAAATATTTTTTTTCAAAATGAAACAAAACAGTTTTAAAAAATTAAAATTCTGTAAAGCCAGTTTTAAATAAAAAAATTAAATAGTTTTGAAAAATTAAATATAAAACAGTTTTGAAAAATAAAATATATAAAACGTAAATAAAATATATAGAAAAAATATGTAAAACAAAAAAAATAGTTTTCAGAAATAAAAAAATATATAAAACTTTCACAAAATAAAATATCAAATATCACCAAAAAAATTCTTAAATTAAAATTAAGTGAACTCTGATTTTCTTTTGTACACGTACATAGGATCAAGGTCAATCATTCTGGGGTTAAAAAAATAAAAAATATATATGTTATTTGTTTTATTTTTACTTATTATTTTTATTTACATAATTATTATTTATTTATATTATGTTTATTAGCATTTTTTTTTCTTGTTTACTTATTTGTTTTGTTTTTATATTTTGATTTTTTGTTATTTTATTTGTCTTTATTATTATTGTTTTTATTTGGAAAAAATGGCACTTTCCAAAATCACACTTATTTTTATTCATTTGATTAAAGGTACCATCTTATGACGGGCGTTATGGGTGCTAATACATTTCCCACACTAACCCATCCCCAAATCTTGAATCTGGTTCGCAAACATTTTATTTTTGGTTTTTCTATGATTTTTCATAATAAACCAGGTGACTCCCAATCTAAATTTAAATATTTTTTAAAAATAAAATTTTTGATCGCCCCATTGTGATCCCGGTTGCAACAGTTGGCGACTCCACTAGGAACATTTTAGAGAGTCAGGCCAATTTAATTAAATGAGTAAAATTAATTTGTGTGGTCTTCTAATTTTTATTTTTCCCTTTTCTGTTTATTATTTTTTTTGTAAATAATATTTGTTATGATTTATATTATTTGTATACATTGTTTGTTATTTTTTTAGCATTATTTATTTATTTTTGTACATATTTTTACATTGTATAATGCTTGTGTATTGTTGCAATATTGAATCCTAGGATAGAACACATGTTATATATATCTGCTTGGAATTTTTATGGTTGTTTTGCAGATGGGGATTGGGTATGCATTGTTCTCCCTTCACACACCTTTGCATATCATGAGTGGGGCCCTATACTCGGGTTTGTGAAGCTTAGAAATAGGAGTTGTGTAGCAAAACTGGGCGGATGTACATCTTAACCCACGTGTGCGAAAACTCCAGCTAGAGTATGTTCCCTTTATTTTTATGTCCATAAAGATTGTGACTGATATGGATATGTGGTAAAGGGGTCATAGCTCTAGTGACCTTTATTAGAAATTAGGATAAGTCACCCTTTGTGAGCACATTTACATGCCTAGAACTTCAGTTTCACTTGGATAAACCCTAATTAGGACACTAAGGGAGACTTTTTGTAGTTCAATTATCCACTGTCATTCATTACCAACAAGTATTAAAAAATTAAAATATCAATTTCATTTTTTCATGGCATAGAATACATTTTTTTTTAAATCAATCTCATATTTCTTTAAGAAAATTTGTGAGAGTGGTCTAAGAACAACTTTAGCTAGGAAAGACTTGGTACTTAAGCAGTCCAATTGTGACTCATCTCTCTTTCTTGGGAGTTTACTTATTAAACTTTCAACTCTTTTTCCTTCAAAAAAAGAGAGAGATTTTTCTTTTCTTTTTTCTATCCATAAGTAATAATAAATGTAGATCATGAACTAGTACACCAGGTAAGTTCAGGTGAGTCACCAAGGGACACGCTTAAATACCAAGTCTTTCCTTGCTAGAACTTTTCTAGACGTGCACTTTTACATTACCACATTTTGCATCCATTAATTATAATAATTCCTCTATGTGTGAAAGATCAGAATAATATATAGGATGGCATCGCTTGTCTGATGATAGTCGCATGAGTGTTGTTTTGGGCGCTATGATCACCTTGACATTTGTGGTAACTTGAACAATATCAATTAGAAAAATTCAATATATCAAAATCAAAAGGATGTCAAATATGGGTCCCACTTGTGCAATTAAATATATAAAAAATCAGAGAAATTGCAATCAAACTCTACCCTATTGAATTGGAGACATGACAGACTATTACAACTCAATTTTACCATATGAATTTGAAGATGTCAAACATCAAATCATGTGAATAGTTTTGTTTTCATGTGTTCCTAATTTGAATTCAGCAAATTGAATCAAAATCGCTAATAGGATGATATTGACTTTTTTTTTTTGAATTGTATGTTTTCAAAGATTATGAATTGGTTGTAACTTAAATTTATTTTCAAAGTGCTACCTTACAAATTAACAACTCATGAAAAATAATTATCATTTTAATAATTATGATGATCAAATAATATGACACAAGGCATGGTTTCAACAATACTTGATAATACCATTGTCAAATATTTTCACTGTTTTTTCAATGGAAAATTAGAAGTTAACATTATGAAGCAATTAATATAGAAGTTATTTTCTAAAAAAATTCATCAAGCAATTAATACAGAAGTTATGCTGTGACAAATATTATCAAGCAAAGTTATGCTCTAAAAAATATCATCAAGCCATTAATATAGAAGTTATGCTCTAAAAAATATTATAAAAAAAATATTATCAAGCAATAAACAATTAATATAGAAGTTATGATCTAACAAATATCATCAAGAAATTATACTCTAAAAAATATCATCAAGTCATTAATATAGAAGTTATGCTGAAAAATATTATCAAGTAATTAATATAGAAGTTATGATATCATCAAACTCTGAAAAATATTATCAAGTAATTAATATAGAAGTTATGATATCATCAAGCAATTAACATAGAAGTTATGTTTTGAAAAATATTATCAACCCGCCATTAATATATAAGTTATATTCTGACAAATATTATCAAGCCCTTCATATAATAGTTATGCTGAAAAATATCATCAAGCAATTAATATATAAGTTAGGATATGACAAATATCATTAACCAATTAATTCAGAAGAAAAATATCATCAAGCAATTAATATAAAAGTTATCCTATGTGAAAAAATATCATCAAGCAATTAATATAGAAGTTATGATATCATCAAACAATTAATATAGAAGTTATGGTCTGAAAAATATTATCAAGCCATTAATATAGAAATTATACTTTAAAAAATATTATCAAGCAATTAATATAGAAGTTATGCTAGGAAGTAATTAATATAAAATTTATGTTCTAAAAAATATTACCAAGCAATTAATGTAGAAGTTATGGTCTAAAAAATATCACCAAAGTAATTAATATAGAAGTTATGGGAAAAATATCATCAGTAATTAATATAGAAGTTATATTCTAAAAAATATTATGAAGCAATTAAGTTTCCTCTGAAAAATATTATCAAACAATTATTATAGAAGTCATGCCTAAAAAATATTATCAAATAATTAAGTTATGTTTTAAAAAATATTATCAAGTAATTAATATAGAAGTTATGTGACAAATATCATCAAGCAATTAATATATAAATTATGCTATGAAAAATATCATTAAACAATTAATATGATAAATATTTTTATCATTTCATGCTCAATTGGTGTTCTTCACGACATAATATACATGGTTAGTAACTGAAATGTTTTTCTCTTAAGTAAATTCTATAAAGCTCAATGATCTCATGATGTGACAATGTTAGCACTTCAATAGGAGTTTATCAATTTCACAAATTTCTTAAGTTCCAAAACCATTCTTATTGGTTGAATATATAAATGTTGGAATTTATTAATAGACTACAAAATATATTATAGTTTGATGTTATTTTATTTAAATAAAAGTCATATTAACCGATAATATTTTTAAAATACTATTACTTTCCTATCTGGTAACCGGTAATTCAAGTAACTAATACCGTGAACATTTTAAACCTTTTATATTCAAATTTTGGTAAATATCTTTTATTTTATTTACCATCTGATTCTTTCAAATGTATAATTATAAGGTTTATAGATAATTTATTATGAAATTAAAATAATATTAATTTCGTGATTAAAAAACTAGATCGGTTATTTTTTACTTATAAAAAATCTACTTACAAACCTCATAATTAATAATAAAATAACAAATAACTTTTTCATAAATTATAATTTCATCTAAATCACATATCATATATGATTAGTGTAAATATAAAAGTATCATATTTTCTTTACAAAAGTATAATAGAATTATTATATGCAACTTCACCTTACCTTATAAGATAGATTATATCTAATTAAAATTCATGACCAATAGATCACCGTATACACTGATATAATATTGGTAAATATTTATGTGAAATGTTAATAATGGAACATTCTAAATTTTCATGCTTGTTAATACTCATTATGCTTTATGTCCCTCATACAAAATTTAATAAATTAATATAATATGATAATGGAGATAGAGGGATTAAGATGACTCTTTAGAACAATAATGTTATTTTGTGGGGGTAGGAAAAGTTTTACCTGGCCCCCATGATGAACACTAAATGTTCTTACCCGACCTAAGACGAGATCATCCGCAGTGGTATTGACGGCAACGGAGTTGAAGACGTTGAACCGAATGGGAGTCCACCTGGAAAGACTCTCGAAAGTCAATCAATCAATAAGAGTATATGAGTAAGAGAATAGTGAGATAGATGATATTTCCTATATACCTAAGTCATATTTACAAGACCTTGTCATTTAAAGCGGTATATTTACTTACAATGATCTTGTATGTTTAAAATCACCACCAATTATTGTTGTGTAGCTAGGTTAATTAATATTAATCATAATAAATCATAATCACAATAAATACTATTAACTAGTAATTAATAATGCCTTAATAGATTCGAACCTGACCTCTAGGTAGGTACAATATATATTCCAACTTCAAGTTTATTCAAATAATAAGAATAAATTATTGTATTCAAGATATTATTTGTTTTGGAGTTTGAAACTCCATCACAGTTTTGTTCTTACAAAACTTATTAGAAAGTTAAAGAAATAAAATATTTTAATATAATCTTATCCTTAATTCCTATACAATATGAAATTATTGTGTATATAAAATATATATATATATATATATATATATATATATAT
>Ga0209700_104365_pt1 | contig 25595 bp, 10 predicted proteins | sample SiratroredBW_FD_187528 | JGI IMG/M metagenome (GOLD analysis project Ga0209700, IMG submission 187528) | Root nodule microbial communities of legume samples collected from California, USA - Siratro red BW (SPAdes) (version 2) | ecosystem: Host-associated > Plants > Roots > Nodule | place: USA...
GAAATATAGGTGAATAAAAATGAAAAAAAAAAAACAAAAAACTTATTGTATTGGGACTATCATATTCAATTGGAATTTGTAATCTTTATGACAAGTAGCTATCTCATGAAATAATTACGTAATAAAATTAATGTAATTAAATTTTGTGCTTAATTAATCTAAATAAATAAATAAATAAATTTGGGGTGTAGATAGCAAGAGTAGAATCCGAAGAGGAGAGAGTATAGCATAATTTACTGTGTTGGTTGGTGTCTCTTTTTCAGGAAAATGAACGCCAAATGTGGTTTCCGTCCCGCTGACATGATAGTGACATGAGTACGGTCACCACTCATAAAACCAAAACCCTCCCATCCCTCTCTTCCTTCTTCCCAATTAATTATTATTTCACATTTTCTTTTTAATATTCTAAATTTTATTTTTTTTAAATCAATAACTTTTACGTTTGTGACATTTTTCAAATGAAAAAGGCTCATATTTTTAGAGTTGTTTTGTTTTCTTACCATCTATTTGATTAAGTAAACACAAAGTTATCAACTTGTTTGATTAAAACTAAGTAAAGTCCAAATAAGCCTTTTAAGACCCCTTATTTTATTAAAGACAAATTTCTTTGACTTGGGCAAACTTATTGTAAATAATATTTTTTAAGTATTTAATTTAGTTGTATACTTAAAGTCTAAATTTGGGACCACTAATTAATATAAAATAGTCCGTATTGGTTGTTCATGTGATTGATTATACTTAAATTTACTTGAATGTTACTAAATGTAATAATAATAATTTTTTTCACAAATACAAAAAATTAAAGGGTTTTAAATTAGCATTAAGAGTTTTTAGAAAGTTTCAACAATAAATCAAATCAATTTTTATGTGGTTTTGGTTCCATAGTTGATCCATGGTTGTTTGGTTTTTCATTGGAAAGAAAAGGAATCAAGAATGATTTGAACAAAAGCTTATTTGTTAGAAGTTACAGCTTTTGTCCAATCTATTCCATACAGAAAATCAAATACGCCTTGAAGGATCCCTCTTCCAGCAGGTATGGTCCAAGAAAGCCATTCCAAATGTTCATTCCTTTTAAGAAAATCAAGCCAACTCTAGGTGTTCTCCTGTACTTCTAAGAAAGACAAAAGCATAAAACATAAAAAAAAAATGTATCATTTTTTTCCTGTAAAAAATAAAAGCATAGCCCTGTTGAATGTTTTCTTTTAACTGTTAGTTAAAATTAACTCATGCATCTTAACTTTTGAAAAATAGTTTCTGTAAGCATTAATAATTGGATAAGAGTTTATTTTGAGTAATGTTTCCCAAAACACTTGTACAGCAAGGAATTATAAAAAAAATTAAATAAAAAGTTTCTTTATGAGTTAAAATTAGTTTTATGAAATTAATTTATATAAAAAAATCTCATTAGTTTCTACGATAAACAACTTTTAACTTACATAAATATAAACTATTTTTCTTAAAAAATGAATTCTTTTGCTTTAAAAAGTACTCATAAAAGGGTTTATACAAACCAATCTTAAACTGATTTTACCGAAACTCAAATCATTTTACATTTTTAATTTCTCGTGGTACACGTCCTTATAAATAAATTTATCCATAAATAATTTCTAAAAGTCTAGCCAAAGAAATATTATTGCACACCCAGTTAAGTTATTTTTAATGGAGTTTTATATTACGACAAACATATAAATCATCTTCGATTGAAAGTGTTACAGAATATATACTTGTTTATTTATTGGTTTACTGTTTCATATTATTAAGCATTTTTCTTTTTGATGCATGATGAGGGATATCTCCCATGAGATTGTCTAGGGAGAAAAGATTCCTCTGAAAAGAAAAGAAAAACCCTAAAATTGAAGACTTGGTGTTCAAAATGAGAAGTGTTTGATAAATTGTAGATTGGGAAAACTTACACCTGAAGCTCCTCGAGATCTGACCAAATCTTGTTTGAGTTCTTCACATGAATTATTTTGAACATGTTTCGAGGGTCAGCTGCTCTGAACTTGGCCCTCCTTTGTCTACACCAATAATGCTTCTTGCTATCCATAATTGCTTTTCATCCTTTTCTCTTCTCACTTCTTCTACCTATCTCATCCCTTCTTCCTCTTCTCCTAATTCCAATCATCTATCATTCACATCTCTTACACTTCACACATAAATGGAGATTCTGTGTTGGATTTTTGTTGTATACACATTTTTAGTCTACTAATTGATCATTTCTTAAGAATCTCCTCTCACTGAATTTTATGTGGCTCTCAAAAAAATCTAAACAAGTGTGTGAGGTAGAATATCTAAATAGCTATAAATTTATATGGCATCTAACTAATTCTTTAAGGTTACTTAATCAACATCGAATCCTACCAAAGCAAACTTTCTTGTACCTGAAGTTTTTGTTGAAAAGCTTATCATGTACAACGAAACAATTCAGCTGGGATAGGTGGTTAGGGCACCATGTGCTTTGGTTTCAGAGAAAGAAAAACAGTTTGATTGCTATACTTACCAAAAAAGGCATGGAGATACTTACCAGATAGGTGATCAAATTTTATATTTATAAATAATTATTTTATAACACCTTGTAATAGTTAAATATAAAGACTATAATGAAGAACCACTATCTAAACTTCCTTTTGTTTTACTTATGGAGATGCTGCAATTATATGTTTTGAATTTTTTTAATTCGGTGTAGTTTAAGTTATTATTAAAATGTTATAAATTTAGAAAAAATTGTAATTGCCATCCACAAATAAGATTTTAAACTTTTAGTCAGGTATCCAACACTATATTCGAATGCATGTGTATGTTTAATATCTATTTATGAATCATTAGTTATTGTTAATGTAGAGATTTAAATCTAAGATAAAATATAAAATATATCGTTTTTTTTTTCTTTCTTTACCACGGAGTCGATGGAAAACATGTTGAGAGAGAGAGAGAGAATAATTAAGGGATAAACTTTCAATCACTTCCATTAACTGTGTCCGTTTTTATCTTATTCAAGCTATGAACAATTGAAAACGTGAATTCCAGAAATACCATAGACTTGAATCAACAAACCCTACAAGCACCATAAAGTCCATAATCCCCAGCCCCTCTCCAAAAACATGCTTCCTTCATTTGTGCCGGAATAGAATTGTTGTCACCTAATCCAGAACCACCACCATCTTCTCCAACCTCATCATTGTAGATAACAACATTAATGGAGATTCTCCTGGATGGACATGAAACCGCAAATTGTGAGAAGTAAAAACGAAATAACTGGAGTTTAAAATGAAACATTATCAACTAGAACTCAATTAACCATGCTTCATCTCATAATATAATGTATGTACATTTTTTAGAATCATGCATGAAGACAGCATACATGATTAAGTGTATTTATGATTATTTGACATAGAGACGGATAAAGATAAGAGAGAGAGGAGAAGTGAGGAGGATAAGGTTAAGTTATGGCTAATCCAGAAGAATGAGAAAGAGAATAATGATAATGATAAAATTTAGGAGGGTGAGGGAAGAGTGATGTCATGTCCTGTCGGAGAAGGAGGGCACGTAGGCAGCTCCCATAAATGCAGACAGATTAATTGGTCCGATGTTAAGTCCGTGTCTTAAGTTTTATTTTTATGGTTCCATTTCTGCTCCCAAATTCTTCAACCACATTCACTTCTCCTTCTTCCACTCCCACTCCTCCTTTTCCTCTACCTTTCCCACCAAACATATTCCCTTCTCTCTCATCTCTTCATTCTCCACTCAACTAATCACCCTTTTCTCTAATCTCTTCATTTTTTATTGTTATTATACCTTGCACTATTCTACATTCTTAATAATGTAACTTCTTTGCATTTTGCAACATCTTTAACAAAAAAGACACAAGGTGGGAAAAAGGGTACAGAAATGGGTTATGGTCAGTTAAAGTAAAAAGTAAATGTCTGAACAAGAATGGTACAGGTGTTAATTATGTAATGGCAAGTATTTGAAAGCCTTTTCTGAGTGAAACAGCTCTTTTCTTCAGACCGGTTATTCATGACCACATCCTCTGCAATCTCTTATCTTCAAACAACAATAATAACATTATTTTATTAAATCATTATTACCATTATTATATATTAAATATATTCATTAATTTAAATCCAATATAAATATATACACAAACACAATCTTACTTAGCTTAGTTGTTATTATTATCTTCCAATCTACCTATATTCTATCTTTTGGTGAAACTCAAAACTCCCTAGCCTCAACTCACATGTAGAGTAGTAGAATAGATCTTCAACTTTCTTCCTTGCTTACTTCAACTTCCACTCAATTCTAGAAACCCTAGCACAAACAACTCAATTTTGGTTCATAAAAAAAATATTTCTGGGGTTTTTTTCTTCTTCATTTTAGGGAGAGAAGGTGGACAGCGATATGGAATTCGACGAGCAAGAGGAGCAGGAGGAGGAAATGGGGATGCCGGAGCCGCCGGTGGCTAGTTACGACTCGCTTGGGAACTCGGCGGCGCGGTCCAAAGTTGGAGGCGAAGGACGGAAGGGCGCGTTCGGTGCCGCGTCGGTGAGGTACCGAGAATGCCAGAAGAACCACGCCGTGAGCTTCGGCGGCCACGCCGTTGACGGCTGCTGCGAGTTCATGCCGGCCGGAGAGGACGGCACTCTGGAGGCCGTGATTTGCGCCGCCTGCAACTGCCACCGGAATTTTCACCGCAAGGAGATCGACGGCGAGATGACCTCCTTCCACCACCGCGGGCAGCCGCCGCCGCCGCCGCAGCTTCACCACCACCACCAATTCTCCCCATACTACCACCACCGAGTCCCGCAGCACCCCGCCGCCGCTGGCTACCTCCACCACCACCTCGCTACGCCTCCAATGGCGCAGCACCGCCCTCTCGCCCTCCCGGCAGCCGCCTCCGGCGGCGGACTCAGCCGCGAAGACGAAGACATCTCGAATCCGAGCAGCAGCGGCGGCGGCGGAGGTGGCGGCGGCGGGGGATCCAGAAAACGGTTCCGAACGAAGTTCACGCAGGAACAGAAGGATAAGATGCTGGCATTCGCGGAACAACTAGGATGGAGAATCCAGAAGCACGACGAATCTGCGGTGGAACAGTTCTGTGCCGAGACCAATGTGGAGCGAAAAGTTCTCAAAGTTTGGATGCACAATAACAAGAACACTCTCGGTAAGAAACCCTAATTTCGGAATTATTGTTATAATAATATAATATATAATATTCTTTCTCTCGATCTTTCCGTTCGCTTTCAGAGAGAAAATTGTAATTTGAAATTTAATTAATGGAGATCAAGCTAGGGTTCTTCCTTTGGCTAATTGTAGTTTCAGTTTATTCCCGTGTCGGCGAAGAGTGCTTAAAGCGCATGATTAGGTTAACACGTACTGTTATTGTACATTAATTGCGAATTAATTCTCGGTGATTAGTTTGTCTGTAAAGAGATCGAGACCGAATAAAGACAAGGTAGCGAAGTTTATGGGAAAAAAGGACAGTGTTTGTGCATTGTATAATCATACGCGATAATGCTTAAGATTAGCAGAAGCGATAATTTAGGTTTAGTAAGACAAACTCCACGTGTAAGACATGCAAATGGAAATTTTGATCACTGACTAAGCTTGCTTTATTGATTAATTGATGGTTTATCATATCTTTCTGCATTTAATCACTTTGAGTGCTGCAGCGTTTAATTTGTTGTTTGCATTAACACCTAAAAGTCCCCACCAACCATTTTTGTTCCCGCATTGGACACATTTATTCAACCTGCGCTGCTGCAGGCTGAGAAATTGATAAATATGGAGAGAGATGAATGGTCATAAGCGAGTGACAGTGATTTGTTAGTGAAGTTGTTGTGAGGAAGGTATTAATTGGAGGGAGAGTTAGAGTTAGAGTTTGTTGTTGTAGTGTCTGGCATATTTGAGTGGGGAAGAAAAAAAAAAAAGGAAAAGGGTGGTAAATGAAATGGTGAGGGTTGAATGATTCAATCCCATTCTGGTATATGTTTTGTTAGTGCGGTGTGAAAAGCGAGAAAGTAAGGAGAGAAGAAAATAAACTATAGGAGAGGAGTGGGTGGGTATTCACGCGGCAAAATCGTACAGTGTTAGCCTGTCGGGTCATGCACAGATTCCAGACTTGCAGAACAGAAGTGCAGAAACCTCCTTCACCCACCCTACCCCTTTTCAGATCATCATTACCCTCATACCATCTTAAATTTAAATATTATTATTTTTTTCTTTTTTCTTTTAGAATTCTCTATTATTATAATCTTACTTTCTCTTTTTTTATTATATTTTTCTGTGAATACAACTGTTATCGATTACGTTCCGGACATTGTTTCAGCAACCATTGCAAATAATGAAATTAAACCTACAAAAACTGAAATATATTTACGATTATATTATTCACATGCTTTACCATAGCATCATTTTTATTTGTCTCTAATCTTGCATGCATGAATTATTTTAACTCACTGTTCTATACGGATGTTTCTTGTTCTTTACTGGCTATATATACCATAATTATCCACCTAGGGGTCAAATGTTATTTTATGTTTAGTTGAATAGTTTTTGTTTTTTACTTAATCATGTTTTTAGTATCTGAAAAATAAGCGGATTTTGATTTTCGTTTTTGAATTTTCTATTTTTATTACCTCTAAAATTTTAAATCAATATATTTAATCTTTAGTGTTATATGATACTAGTTAATTTTTTTATGAAATAAAAGGTCAAGTAATTATTCCAAGTAATATATACTAATGTTTTGATATAACGTGAGCATATGACTTCTAACAAAACTCTTAAGATTTGTAAAATAAATATTATTTATCTATTTTAAAATAAATACACATAAGTAAAAATATATAGCGATTTAAAATTATGAAAGGATGAAGTAAAAAAATATTTTGCAGGAATTACATTTTTTTAATTTTACATCAGCTAAAAGTATATTTAAGATTTTCTTTTATAAGTATTGTTATAATTCCATTTATCATATTTCAATTATCAGAAGCGCTTTTTTGTTTATGAGAAAAATATTAGACTATACTTTTGTATTTAACTTTTGGAGAAAATTGTAATTGCTCTAATTTTTAAATATATACTACCTGTTATTTTTACTTAAAGAAATTACAAATGGATTTGATTATTGTCTGTCGGCTTCTAACAAAATAAATATACTTCTGTATTTTATAATTTACTGTTTATGTTTTAAGTTATAGTGGAATATTATAAAAAGAATTAACTATTTCTACGCTAAATTGATTTAATTTGATTCTATTCTGTGACTAATTTTCAAAATCTCATTGGTTTCATTTGTCTCATTTTTCCCTTCAAAATTTAGCTGAACAAACTACTGATGCTTATTACTATTCTACTGTCTGAGTGATGATTATTCATTTTGAGCAACGAATGAAGTTGGCTTTTATGAATTCCTAGCTCTTGAATTATCGAATTAGTTTCTCATGGTCAGTTTGTTAACTATCAACTTTAAATAAGACTTCAAAAATTGTAATTAAAACAAAAATGAAGCTTCTATTTCACATGCATTTGAGTGCTTAAGGTTGGTGTAATGCAGATTAAATTCGACAGAGGATCAATTATATAGACAGTTACATCTAAATTATATAAATCACAGAATGAAAAATAGAACGACCTTTATCTTCAATTAATTTAAATACATTACAAAGTATTTATGTATAATCTAGCGAGGTTTCGCAACAGTTTCCTGAATTTTAAATAAAACATTATTAAGTTTGAAAGAACAAAATCAACCTTCCTGTTGAGACCCGTCATGGATATGGGAGTTTGATTTCTATTTTTTGCTATGGTCCCCTTAGTTATGGATATGTACTAAACATTAATTACTGGTGATCTCCTTATAAATACTCCAACTAGGTCAATACAATGGACTTTAATTACTGTGAATTTAATTCAGTACGTAGTAGTATCATTACTGGAGTACTAGAGTGACAGGACTAAGAAATATTGTCTCAAGTGAGAAAAAAAATTGAATATTCAAATAGAATTTGTGAAGCTTTAGTGAGTTTCAGTAACCATCAAGAATCCTTATTTTTAAATTTTGGGTAACATCAATTTCCTTATATAGTTTTAAATTAATTTTAACTAAAGATTGTATGTTAAAATTTGCGTTACAATGAATGAAATTGATTATGTATTTATTATATAATAAATACTTAAATATATGAAAGAAAAGTTTAGCCGCGTGAAATTCAATAATAAACTAAAACACTGTGGTTAACTTAGGTCTAAATAAATTAATACAGAAAGAGTATTAATATTTTTATAACATTGTTTTTTCATAAGCAAGGATAGAGAAAGTGAATCAGAGTAGAAAGTTTATGGTTGAGCTTCAAAAGAAGGAAAAAATAGAAAGGCTATTCTGTTCATGCTTCTAAATAATAGACCATATTATATTATGAAGACTAACAAATATTTAATATGAAAATATTAAACTACAAAGTTCATACGATATTATACTATTATTTATTGTTATCATCATCATCATATTAGTTATTTATGTCACGTGTGTATTTATGTGAAATTGCCATAAAATAACCTCAATTACTCGTAAACGAATAAAGATCTGCTACCAAAATTTGTTTTTTTACCAAACAATTCTTCATGCTTTCACCTATTTCGTAATGTAGGGTTCATAACAATTGTTCATGAAATTATACATGATCAACTGCAACGGACGTCGTAACTTGAGAGCGTTTAGGTTTAGAACACATGCATGGACTTAATAGCAAAAGATAAATCAAAATATTTGAGGAGATATATCTGATTTATGTATTTATATTTTGCCATGATTGCAATTTTGTTATTGGGGTTTGGAGCTATGAATAGGTGTCCTGAAAGTTGAAAGCATGTCGTGGAATGGCTTACAGATGAAGAATAGAAGAAGGTGGTCATAACTTCACTTTCTCTTTCTCTGATTCCATTTGATCATTTTTGGGCTGAATGGATCAAAGAACAGTGTTAGTAGCAGAGTAGTACCATCACTGTTCCACGGAGTTGTTGTAATTGTAGGGTTAGTAGTAATAGTAGTAGTACACTACTACACTACACGACACGGTCAAATCAAAACTTAGGTTAGGTTGCCACTTGCAACATCGTCCACACGTTAATATGCATCTTCATGTGTATTAGTTACGACCGACATGACGTTGAACCTTCTGCTGCATTTATGTTTCCAACTATTCATTCCTAAGGAATTACCATTTGTTGGAACTTGTTTAGATGAAAAAGTTCTGTATTTAGCAATTTTTTTTTAAAGTGGATATCGCTTCAAAGAATTATTTAGAACTTTTTAAATAGACAAATTATTATTTCTGTAGTAATAATAATTGTATGATATATTATTGATCATAAAAATATAAATTTATATTACTAAAACCTGAAAATAATACACTAGTCTTTCTTAGTGATTTTTTTTACGAATGTCATGCTCCTATAGAGAGCCTATTTAAAAATGAATGAAAATTGCCTTTAATTTCTTTAGGACTTTTCTCTTCATATCCTATTCCAGTTTTATCATGATCATTCTTGGAATTTCTTATCAGAAGGCCCAAGCATTTACCACTTATATTTGATTGGGATAATATTATTCTAAAAACATCGTTTTGAGACAATAGACGGTATATGGTCTTATAATCTTTTGTTTCCAAAGACTTTTTCATAACTTTCTTTTAATAAAAGCATCTCAAATTTTTAGGTTTTCAAGGTCCGTGTTTTGACAATTAAGGTTCTATCTCATATCTTTGTTTTCCTCACACAATTCTGTTAGCTTTCACAAGTTTAACATTTTTAAGAGAATAATTATTAGACGATGCATTCCTTTTCTTTAGAACTTGAATTTCTTTATAGGGTTATTTTAAATTCATTTTCGTAGCTTTAATAGTTACTCTTAATGTATTTGAAATAACTTCATCATATGTTAATTAAACTGAGTGTAAATCAAAGAAGTCTATCTCTTTATCAAACTCTTCTGATGCTAAACTACTCTTCTGATGCTAAATTATTGATGGTATCGGCCATAAGGTATATATAAGTCTTTTTGTATTTCAATTTTGAATGCGATAATTTTAAATCTTTTCAGGTTGACACTAAACCTTTTTTCTTGTAAAACTTCTTTTTTTTCTTTATTCTCTTGATCAAGACATTCAACTCTAAAATATTCAGGCTTTTTACAATTGTAAGAGAAATCTTTTCTTGTAATCATTATTCTTGTTCGGTTTGAACTTCTTGTTCTTATAGTTATTAGACTCGTCTGACCTATCGTTTGCAACTTTATATGCTTTTGTGGAGATTTCTTGCTTTATTTTTCAAACCGTCTTGAGCACAAGATTCTTTCCTTTTCTCTTTTGGATGTCTCCTTATATGTTCTCAAAGTCGTCTCTTATACCTTTCATATAAGCGTAAAGATACATAGAACTTTATCATTCACTTCACATCGGTTGATCATACTTCCAAGAGATCTCAAATTGTTAAGAATCAACTACAGTCTCGTGATCATGGATTGGATGGTCAAATTCTCCTCCATATTAAACATCTAGTATTGAGGTCTTAGCAGCATCAATTTGTTTCTCTTAACTTATTTTGAACCTTCATGGGATAAAGCCAGAGTATCCCACATCTCCTTCCCACTAATCATAAAATGTACTGTGGAAAATTCTTTCTCAAATAAAACACATAACAAGATGTGTCTAGCCTTGACATTCAACTCATATATCTATCTTCGATCCTCGTTCTAAGATTCACGTGGAAATAACTTTCCATTGACATCAAGCAAAGTAGGTATGTCATTCTCCACAACGCCTAGGAAGTATATGATGTTGTATTTAAAAAAAGTTATCATCTTGAGTTTCTAATAATTATATTTTTCTACCTTAAATAAGGGTGGATAGTTAAAAACTTGTCCATATACTCCATCTCGTTCTCTAATTCTGTTAAGAACTAACTCCAGAGATTAGCTCTGATACTAACTATTGGAGTAGTTGGGTCTAAAAAGGGGTTAAATAAAGTCTAGACTCTTCTTGTAAAGAACTAGATTAAACCATCTAGCGAACTAACAAAACAAATAACACAAAAAAAAAATTATAATAATATCAATTGATCAACAAACTAAGTACACAAATCATTCCTGGTTATACCTAGTTAATCACCCCCAACATTAAGAACTTTATGAAGAAAACAACACTCTCAAAGAGTGCACAATTCAAGCTCACTGGATATACTTCACAATGTGAAAAATTACAAAGGTTATTGCTTACCTATAAAGAACACTATATGATTATTATATAAAAAGAATTATATATTACATATGTACGCTTCATCTTTAACTGGAACTCTTTATATAGGCTTGGAATATGATTGTTATAACTTTAATTTAGCTAGCACTTGATCTTTGTTGATCTTCAACAAGAATCTTTATCTTTATTAGCTTAGACGTTTGATAAGAAAAGTTCTAATTTAGATATTCCAAGTGCATTTGCTTGCTTCTGATCTACTTATAGAAATAATTCAAACAATATTTGTAAATATAACAGTTAATCATAATTAATCATAAATGCTTAGATATGTTTGTTTCTTTAGGTAGATGATTATAAGATTGTTTATCTATCGTAAAACATTTTAAAACATGCATATTATAGACATTGAGAATAAATATTTAAACGCTTAATGTTTGTCTAAAATTCATTTGATTGTTCTGTCTTGTTTATAACTTAAATATGAGCAAAGAACTCATATGATCTATTAGACCATCTATTGTAGACATATTATACTCATTGGGTGGTCTAATGTGTCCTTTAGTTGTCACAAAGAATGTGTTAGAATGTTCAAATAATGTATTCACATTCAAGTATATAAGACACTTTAAAATGTTTGTTATCATTAAAAATTAATCTACTAGTACTAGACTATTTAGGCAGTTTATATAATTAGAATGTCTAGGGTGTCAGCATATTAAAGGTTATTAGTGTTTTCTTTTTTACCTTTGCCACATTCAGGAAATTTGTTTTCTAGTTTTGTACTAGTCATTTTTGAGGTATGTGCTTTGAGTTATTCAATGCCACATCTTTAACCATTTAGGATTTTAATCAAGATATCGAGAAAGACTCCATCCTCAATATTTGACCATTGTGTATATTCTCTCAAAATTTTGTTGCATGGAGCTTTCATATTTCATTGATATCTCATGCCAAATTACAAATTACACAATCATTTATAGAATATATTTCAAAATAAGAATTATTAAAAAGGACAATTGCATAATTCAAAACATAATATGTAATCCAAATAAGTAAACATTATAAAGAAAAAACAAATTGACATCAAACCTATATATTGATATATGTATCAATCCAATCATTCAACATTTGTGTTGCTAAGTTTTTTCTGGAAGTATACCAAGATTTAAAGATTCACTGTGCTCAATCGCTCAATTGTATTTATAGGATGATACTATATCAAATTTTCAATGTGTACTTGTGGTTCTGATTATGCATTGAATAACTCTTCCATTGAGTAAGTGAACATTTTTCTTCTAATAAAATTGTGTAAAAGGTAATAAAGAATTGTAATATAATTTTTAATATTCATTAGTAAAATAATATGCTTCTAAAAAATCTCAAAGCATTTTTTAACAATGTAAAGGTTCTCATTATTACATTTATCACATTTCTTGTCATAAAAATTTCTCATGTTAACAAATTTACCCTTATATAATGGTTTATACCAGAGTATCGATTATCTTTGTATGAAGCAAGTAATTTCTACACAATCTATTTACCAAATATCCACAAAATAATATTCTATAATGACATATAAGAGGCAATTAAAAGTATTATTAATCCATATTTTGTAGTATATTTTATTCATAATGTAATAATTTTATCTAGTGCAGCTTTTAACCCATTCCTCTTGTAATATCTTTGAATCTAATATTGATCCTTCCCATCCAAATAACACGTAAAAAATTTAAATCTTTAGAACAAGCACCCTAGGTGGATATATCTCCTTTTTCTATTATGATATTAATTTTGATTAATTGTTTACGTATTAACTTGGATATCTGTTTGATCCAAAACCCCAAGACAACTTTATAAACACATTCCGTGTAGGTGGAGAGAATTTTAGGAAAATAAATACAACATAATTACAGTTTCCAAAATAATTTTTAAAATATAATAGGATAACATCTTATCTCAAAACATTTTTATTTTTCATCTAAGCAATCTTTCAAGATAGATTTCCGAACATTAAAAATAATATCTTGTAATCATAAGACACTATTTAATACTAAATCAAATATCTATAAATTGTTTCTCCATATCACTTAAAAATATACTTAGTAACACATTTATGAAGATGATATGCATAGCTGTAAGAGCATAGTCACTTCCTCCTCAATACTTAATTCAATACTCTCTTAATTTACAATCATTATGAAATAAAATACATGATAAATGGACCTATGTCCATGTGAAGTTTATCAACACATGTAACATGTAACACCATCACCATTAATCAACTTTCTTGAAGTCCTCCTCTTAAACATTCATCGTTCATAAGTTGTTGTCACATTGTAATTTTCATAATACTATATTGCAATTTAACTCATTGCCATTAAAAACAAAAACAATCTCTATAAAATTTCTTCAAATAGTAAACCCTCTTTGTTATACCCTAAACCCTCTCAATTAGTAATTTTACCTTCTAAGAGGAAAGATTGTTCAATACAAAGCAAATTACAATCCAATAGAATTTGGGTATCGATGAAGCATAATATGCAAAATGAAGTGCAAACCCTTTTTCTTGGTAGAGTAGACTTGGTGTGAGATTTTGGTGTGAAGTTCCTGTAAGTATGGTTGTTGTTATGGAGACAGGGTTGCTGGGTTGATGAGTAACGAGCTCAGATATGGGCCATTCTGGGCCCTATTCTGAACAAAATGTTAATTATCACTATAGTACACAACATGGGCCTCAAAAAGGTTTGATCCTATCCTATTCTGATCAACCGTTAGGCCCACTATGTCAGTATCATTAAATAAATCTCCTCATGGGCCAGCCTTCTTCTGAAAAAGTAGGGACCATGAAAGCAAGCCTTCACTAAACCTTTTGGGTGTAGAGAATAAAAAACTTTTCCTTCATTGTCTCCCTCAAGGATACAACTAACCCTCTTACCTAACATGGAATTAAAAAAATGGTTAGTTATTGAATTATTCCATTATAAATGCATATTACAAATTTTTTTAATGTATTTGATATTACAACTTTCTCACTTTTTTTTTTTCCTAATATGCTTCAATTTAACCAAAGATGAAATGAGATAAGAGAATCCCAGAAACTAATAAAATAAAAATGTGTGGTTGGGTTCTTTTGCTCCCATTCATTAACCAGAGAATGACATTCACAGATCCTTTACCCAAATCATTTATTGATATCCATCATACTCAAAATTGTTTCTTATTTTCCTTTTCATTATCAGGTCTATTTAGTTTGTGTGCGTGCCTGTTAAGCAACAATGAATAATAATAATAAATTTGATTTTCTTTTAATATGTATGAAGTGTTGTCACTTTAATTGTTAAGAGAACGAGAAATTTGATTTTGGAGTTTATTTTACTGGATTTTATTTTTTTAATTTTAAAAATATGGTATTCAATCAACATTTTTAATTATTAAAAAAAATATAGTATTCAACCAAGACTATTAGAAATTATTTTAGAAGACAAAAAAATATATCTGTATTCAATTGAGATTTTAAAAGACTATAAAAATTTAAATTATTACTTTGATTGGATTTCTAAGGATTTTGTGTGACTATTATTTGGATGTATAAATATCATTCTCATTAATCAGAGTAATCTAAATAGGTGAGACTTTTATACTCTTCTCAATCTCAACAGTAACAGCAATAAAAATTCCCTCTTCCAATTTTCAAATGTTTTTTTTCCTCATAATTGCTTTCTATTACTATTTTAGATTATTGCTTTATGAATTGTTGTTATTGTTATTATTATTATTATATGGGTTTAGGGTTTTAGGGATTTAGAGATTTTTTTTTTCAGCTATGTAATATTATTTAAGGTTTAGGGATTTCATGTCTTACTAGATTTTTGAACATTTTCTTCCACGATAAGCATTATCATGGTTATTTTCAGAAAACATAGTTTAAACTCAATAATGGCCAACAAGTTAAAAATGTACCTATACATAAGTTTGTGAAAAACGGAAAAAAATTAAAAAAAAATAAAATAAATGAGAACACAATAAAGTTTATTTTTCATAAAATATTGATACAATATTTACATAAACATTACCACTTAATAACAATTTGTACTTAAATAGTAATATAAATTATAAGCATTAGTTCAACTTGTATTTATTATCTACTTTACTTCATTCTAATTGTTGTAATCTATGTCCAACGTTTTTAAAAATTAAAAAATTACATTATTGTTTTTATCGTAAAGTTCATTATTAATATTAATAACTATACACTTCATAATATTATATTATTATATAAATAGATCAATTTGTTAAATTTAACCAACTTCACAAAAAAACATAAAGCCTGGTCTTTGTTTAAAGAAAATATAAATTTTCCCTTTTAAAAAAAATATGATTAACTGTAAAGATCGGGGTTTATATTTTTAAAGAAATGTACTAAGATTTCAGAAAAACTTAATTGTTCATGTGATGGGTATGAAAACTCGTTTCAAGATTACTATAAATAATTATATATCCACAAGTGTCAACACATACCATAGATACTTTTAAAAATATTATAAAATAAAAATTTAATATCTTTTTATAATTGTAAATATTAGAAAACAAAAAATAGAATTTAATTGTGTTTTTAAAACATTTTCAAATCTACATTAGTTTAGAGTTTATAATAATAATATAACTGTTGACTTGTGTTAAGATGATATGAAAGACATCCTATGACGTTAGAGTGAAAATTTTAATTACATAAGTAGAAAAGTAATTCTGAAAGTTAGATAAGACAATAAAAAAGTTTATAAAAAGAGAAGATGGAACAGGTACATTTTATATTATTTTATCACGAGTTTAAATTACAGATTTTAACTAAAATTAATATTACTGATTACATCACAAATATTTTTTATTTATCATTTTTAAGTTAATCTATACAAGAATTTTTTTTTTCACCAACAAGTCACTCATGCACAAAAGTATTTATAAATAAAAGATCTTAACACACCTAGACTTTGAGTTTTACATCTTTAAAGATAAATATAAATGATTGACTTACTAAAATCTAAGAACTCTTTGAATATAGAAAATGATAGAGTTATTTACAGAGAAATAATTATCTTAGATTACTAAATAAAGTATATTGCAACTTCTTTATCAGAATGGATTTATGATATGTTTTATGTGTATGTTTATCTTTTTCTTCTTCACCTTTTATACTTATATAGAGACTTTAACATAGTAGTTATATGAGTGACTTCTTAATATTATCTTGTATTTTGCATTAGATGCAATTGATAAAGCTTTAATGAGAGAGTTTAATGTTATTCACAAACTATCATCCTTTTATGATAATTCATTATCTTTATCGTACTTCAACATACTTTGCTTTCCTTTTCACAATTGTCACTTCATTGTAGGGGAGAAAGTAGGTGGCTCAGAGTTGTAGGTAGTCTAAATAGTTGATGCACTTTGACTTCGGTGAAAATTTTTGTGGATATGTTTTTTTTTTTCTATTCAAATGCATGTAATATTTCGAAATAGGGACATTCGATGTGTTTGCATGAATAAGAATATCACATCATAATAAAATCAATGCTTGGAGTCAAGAGCAAGAAAATTTTAACACACTACAAAATTTTTTTATTTAAGTATAGATTATTCATACATATTATTATTTATAGATAAATTTATTATTATATACAGATTTATTATCTATAAATTTTACATACAAATTTATTACATACAGATTTTGTATACAGATTTATTATTTATGAATTTAAATCTATATATAATTACATATAAATCAAAATCTATATAAAATTATTTACGGAGTTTACATCCGGATTTATTATTTACAAAGTTTATATATAGATTTATTATATATAAATTTTTCATACGAATTTTACATACAGATTCATAAATAGTAAATAATATATTATAATAATAGATATTTAATAATAATAATTCTAATAATAAATAATTTTTAAAAATATATTTTGTACTTATATACGAATTTAATTCGTAAGTAAAATCTATATATATTATTACATACTTATAGATTTTTGTCCATATATAATAATTTTGAATTACATATTGATTTTATTCATTATATATAGATTTTTGTTATTAGTAAATGTAATTTTTCTTATAGTGACATCGATTTTAGATATGTAAATGTTGTATGGAAGGATATTAAACTAAATTAATAAGTTTTTATAATTTACATGAGTTTTATACTTTTTAATCCTAGTGCTTTATTTGTTATATTTCTCATTTGGCTATGGTATATGGTAGTTGTTTTGAAATTTTCGTAAGTTCAATTTGCTTTTGTTGGAGATAGTGAATTATTGAGCACATATCTCTCTTTCACAGATACTTTATTTTCTATATGTAGATTTAACATTTTGCCTAGCTGTGTGACAGATAATATTTTCAATAATGGAATAGTATCTAATATGGAATATTGTTTATATTTTGGATTATTTACCGTAATATCAGCAACCTGTCCCACTAAAATGAATTTTTATTAACATAATTAATTTTGCATTATAAGATAATATGTAAATAAATATTTTAATCGTATACCCTAAATCTTAAATCTTTAAGATATATGCATGAGCCTTGAAATTTTTCTAAACCTATAAAATCCTTTCAAATCTTATGATTCATATTTCTATGAATATTTTAAAATTCAAATTACAAAATGTTAATTATAAAATCCCTTTAAAAAATCATTATATTATTACAAAACATTATTATATGCTACTTAAAAATTATAGATAACAAAGACAATCCTTTTATTTAGTTATTACTCGACTTGTTAGCTGTTAAGAACTAAGATGATACAAGATGATCTAATAAAGTAGCTGAAAAATCTTGACTTAATTTATTAATTTGATATTTCTTTTAAATGTATTTTTTTTAAATTGTTTTATATATATATATATATATATATATATATATATATATTTATTTATATAATATTTTATTAGATAAAGGAGTGTCAAATTGATGACAAAGTGTTAAAATAGTTTTATTTTAATTGATAATATATAACTCAATGGAAAATAATATAATGAAATGAAATATATAAAAACTATTACAAAAAGTGTCAAAATTTTGAAAGTATAAAACCCATGAGTGAAAAGTAAAATTGAAAAACGAAGTCTACAAACTATTGTAATATCATCTAGCATATTTTGTTGTAGAAATTGATAAAATAGGTTGTTCATGTTAATCTAACATAATTTTTGTATTAAATATCAAACGAGAAACTAAGATTTACTCAATATAAAACTAATTATGCATTTACGAGTATTAAGTTTTGAATTATAACTAAACGTCCAATCGATAGTCACTAATAAATCAAAATACTAAGCTCTAAATCCTAATCAAATACAATATAGCTTAACTTTGAATCCCATCTAATATATATTAACTTCAATAATATTAAATTGTTGAGTATAGTTGTTATTGATGCATATAATTTTGAAGGCACAACAGATATGTAAAATATGAAAGAGAATCCAAAAAATGAGTGGATATAATTATGCAGAAGTTGAAAAAAAGAGGTACACACAAGTGCTGTAGCAAAAGTCGTGGCTACATCATGGGGGGGTTTAGGTGAAACGACAATATCGTTACTTTCAATTATGATCCATTTATGAAGAAAACATGTCTTTTAAAGAGTTTAAATGCATGTTTGTGCATGCGTGTATTAATAAAGGAAGAACGATATGACACTATCAATATCAAATCAATAAACAAAGAAGAAAAATGAAAATAGTTGATAAATGAACCAAAAGAAGTGGTTTGAAAATAAAAAATCAGATTGCTACCGACACACAACACAGACAATTAAGAGCCAAAGATGAAATAATGGAGGGAAGAATGAATGTGAGAAAAAAGGTTGGTAACCAATCTCATTCTTTTCTTTAACTCAAGCAAGGGCTATGAACATCAACTTAACGAATCATTTTGCCAAACTGCTCTGAAAAATTGAATGATTACTATTAGTGATATAAGTTATAGTTATTGTGTCTTTCTTTTCACGGTGGCTTTGGTATTGCTGGCTGGCTTGTCTTTTGTTTTGCTATTTTATATTTATATTAGGGTTCCTTCGAGTTGGTACAGAATAGACTCCTCCTTTTATTCTTAAAAAAATGATAAAAGAATTATTCTATATGTATATTACATTTATTTTTTATTTTTTATCTCGGTTTTTTTGTCTGTTGCTAAGGGTGTGACAAAATGGTTTGACTTGCTAAACTACCCACTTTAATTCATTACTTCAGAAGAAATGATATCAGGCCATCAACTTGTTAGTACATTTTACTTCATGAAAAAAAAAAAAAAAAACTTCTAGTTGAGGAGGGTATGCCAATAGGTTTTTGATTAGGATTATATTAGAAGTGCTTTTCTTTAATATTCTTTTAAGTATTAATAGAAAATCTTTTTAATATTAAATAAATATCTTAAGATTATATCTCCCAAATAAATATATAGATAAAATATATATCACAAACAAATATGTAGATAAAATATATATATATATATATATATATATATATATATATATACATATATTTTATTTATAAATTATTTTAAAATATATCTCTCTTCACGTTAATTTTACAAGATCAATACAAAACACAAGAAAAATATTCAAAAAGAAAATAAGCATGTCTTTTATCATCTCATTTAAAGGTCTCAATACCTGTTATTTTATGTTCACGTACAACACACAATGGATCTAGCAAATAGTTCTAGAATAAAAGTGTGTAAGAACTTAGAATATAACTTTAGAGTAGAAGATAAAATGACACCTGAGTATTATATTATTAAAGTGAAAAGTTCATATAAATAGAGAAATCAATTATTCACGTCTCATTTTAATACAACCACCATCTTTATAGAAAAATTGCTTTTTTTTTCTTTGCTTTCTTTTTAAATTTCTGACTTCGTTCTTCATCAGAATAATGATCGGACGTCACCTTTGAACTCTTGTTTGTGATTAGAGTAAGATTGCACAATCATAAGTTTGTTTAGAGTAAGTTCATTTTTGTTCTCTTTCTCTTTTGGAGTGAGATTGAGTTTTGTGTTTACTTAGGTATTTTCAAAATTAATCTCTGTTAGTTCAAGGTCCTATTGATGTGGTCAAATCGTTGATCATGACTCCGTGATCCAAGTTAGGCTATCATTATGATTTTTAAAATTTTGGAGCTCTTTTTGAATTTAGGTAAAGGAAATTAGGTTAAAAATTTAAATAGATGTTAAATTACTTTTAAATATAACCTTATGTTAGATGACTTGAATGAGGGTGACAGTGGTTATCAATTCCAAAGTTTTATTTTCTTGTCAGGTTTATTTTATTGAATGATTTTGGAATTTTATTAAGAGTTGAATTATTTTGAATGAGGATTATTTTGAAAGTATATAAAAATAGTAGAGTTTGATGACTCTAATTATTTAGAAGTTAATGTGATATTAAATATGTTTTTGAATGATATTGATGATCATTGTGCCCAACCCGAAATTAGTCTGAGTGCAGCATCATAAATCTAAAAACTATTTTAAAAGATAACAAAATAAATCCTAAAACTTGACAATCTCACAACACCAGATAATTAAATCAGAACTAAAATTTTGAAAGACATAATGATGTGGACAGTGGACATCAAAGCTCAATTCCACCAGATTCATGATGAGAAAACCCAAGTCCACAAAACGAAAAATGAAGTCCACGATCTAATTCAAGACTTAGTTGGGCTCATGACTAGAAGAAGACTTAGGAAGATCCAAGAAGCTGACAAGTTCTTCCTGCACCCTAATACCCTCTTCTTGCACCCCAATATAAATTTTTAATTCCACAATTGCCCCTATGGCACACCCATCCGGTTCACACTGGCAAAAAAATGAGAACCGGATCACACCCCCATCCGGTTCTCATTTTCAAATCAAAACGAGAATCAGATCCGATTCTCATACCCAAATCAGGAAATTCCTCCGTTCGCTATCGACAGCGTCCCAAACTCCAAGTCAACTATTCTAATCAGCAATATCACTTACTAATTGCTAATAAACACCAAAAATTACTTACCTATTTCTTGTTTGAAGGATTAATCGAAGATTTGGAAGAATGAAAACAAACGGATGCTGAATTTGTGAACGGATGCTGAAATGACAACCGGATGACATACTCATCCGGTTGTAAATTTTTTTGCAATGTGAACCGGACGGGGATGCCATCCGGTTCTCATTTTTTTACTAGTGTGAACTGGATAGGAGTGAAGGGGTGGAGGCTAATTTGGTCTTTGCACTTTTAAAGTTGAGGGTATAACTGTCATTTCATATTTTGTATGAAGGCAGGAAGAGGGTATTAGGGTGTAGGAAGAACTCGTCCAATAAGCTTTGTAGTACAATGTGACCTATATGCTAAAGGCCCAATTATTAAAAGACAACCATAAAAAAGAGACTAGACTGATTACATATCTAATTATTAAGAATTTTAATTTAGTTTAATTTAATTTATTTACTTTTAAATGAGGCAAACTCATAACCTACATGACATTTAAATATTTTTTGGGAATTAAGAAAGACAGATGACACATTTTACAAATTGGAATGAATGAATCTACATTCTACTGTGACGTCTCTGCTACTTATATTTTTTTATGGAAATGATACTGCTTATCTCTATTACCTATTTTACTTTAAACCTTACTTTTCAATAAATTTAAATTGTATTCTAGATCGGTTCGTTATTGAATTGAAAATTTAAATTGTATTCTAGATCGGTTCGTTATTGAATAAAAAAACAAGTTCACATCACAAAAAGAAAAATCTATGATAAATATTTTACAATTAAAAACTAGTTATAAAAAAATAACATCTAAGATTTCATTTTATGTTTGTAAAAATTCTTTTCATACAATTTTTTTTAAAATATAATAACAATACATACGTATTCAATTATATTCCAAATCCAGAGATAAAAAAAATTTCTTTGCATAAAAAACAGTAAAAACTCAAGTATTAGAAATATTTTAGTATGAAACTAATTTAGTGTGAAATGGTTCAAAAGAGAATAATTTTCCTTTAAAAATGATATAGACCATGTGACAAATGAGTAAAAATAATAAATTTATATTTTACTTTTTTTTGGTGCAAAATTGAACAGAGCAAGTAAGAAATAAGAAAAAAAAAAGGAGTTTGTATTTTACTAAGAATGAACTCAAGATGTAAAGAGAAAAAATGTAAAAAAAAATATTTTAATTTTTTTTCCTATTCATTTGATCAATTTTTTATTCATTATTATATTTAATTAATATTTATTAAACTTAAATGACGTGTCTTATAAAATAAATTCAAATTTTTCTTAATTTTTTTTTATTATATACATAAAACTCTAAAAAAATTTGAAACCCACAAGTTCCTGTAATCTCCCCACGATAGAAAATACTTGCTTTCCCCACTTCTGGAATGTATTAAAGCAAAGTGCACAGGGAGATTAGACTCCCATCCCCATACACCCTTTGAAAATTTAGTTACTATGCTATTTTCAAGAAATAAAAAGCAGATACAAATTAAAAGGGTGCTCCAGGAACAATAATTGAGTGAGAAACTGTTTTGGTTTAGGGAAATAACGCAATAAATGCTAAATCCTATCAAAGGAGGAATTGGGTCCCAAGAAATCGACAAATGAACTGAAAGCTTTGCCATTTGTGCTTCTCTGTCACACTGCACTAAACAACCGGCCACCGTCACGCTCATCTTCAAAACTCCAAACACCAAAACAGGACCCTCACACTCACTCTGACAACAACAATTCCTCACCACAAACATTTCTTTCTTTCTCAATACAAAATATTTTTTTTTTCATATTTAACACAAAGGGTTACTACTAGTATTAATGAAAGTCAATATTTACTTTTTGAAATGGAAACTAGATTAGTTACAATGAGACCAAGTAATTAGCACCACATGCATGCGATGAAATGAACTTGGAACAGTGTTTGGCCTTATTTGAAAACGTTCTTGCGTTGGATTTGATTTATGAATCAGATGTGGTGGCAGTGACAGTGGGAAAAAAGGGTGAAAAGAGTGATGAAGAATGGTACAAACGTGACAGCTAGAGACAAGTAACCCCAATCTAATGCTATGCTATAATGTCATGGTAGGTGTGTCAAACTAAGACAGGCTCATGCTCTTGCCCTCTTCTTCCTCGTTCCCATCGATGCCCTACGTAACGTGTGGGCCCCACTGCATGTTGTTGGATTGGACATACATGGATAGATGAGGAGGATTAGGGTTAGATTAGGGTTAGGATAGTGACACACACATACCCTTTTTTTCTCTCTCTTAGGTGCATGCAAGGAATCTCTGTCGTTGTGTTCTCTTTGTCACGGGTTGGAATCACATGCACAAATGTCACACACACTTCACACCCTACTACCACTATCCTCCATTAGTACATTGCCCTTTTTTATACTCAACCAAATCCATCTCTTTCAACACCCAATTCAATGGAAACTGTTGAAACCAAGCTGTTGTTGAGCCAAGTAGGCTTTTTGTTATGGTGATTGATTCAGTTTGATTTGAAAAAATCAAACCATGTATATAAAAGAATATCAATTTTAGCTAATTATAAAATTCAATATTTCAGTATTTTTTATTGTTGTGAAAAGGAGAGTGACATGAAGTGATCCAGAGAATGTTAGTGTTAAGTACTGAATGAATGTGTATGAGATTGAAATGATGATAGTGTACATGCATCTGTCGCAATACTAGGTAGCTGGATAAGTAGGTAATTGGTATGTGTGTCCTTTGATGCTGCAATAGATTAGACTTGAGCGTGTCTCTACTTCATCTTCAACATCATGCACAACATAATGAACCTCACTGTGTTACTTCCTTCATCTTTTATTTGCAGAAAAATGTTGGGCATGCCTAAGGTGCAGACACATTATTATATTGTCTTTGATTTGTTTATATGGCGTGTTTCCCTAATTTTTATTTGAAAATGGACTCTCATGTTAGGTCTGGAAACAGGGATATTTATATATAACCAATAGAATTCTGTCAAACTTTATAGAAATCTATCAAGCAAAATTTAATTAATACTTCAAATGAAATATATTGTCTAGAAGTTTTAACATGAAAAAGTCAATTGCTATATGCTTTCTAATTATGTGTTTTTTTATAGAGAAATTGGAGAAAAAGGACAAACAAAAAACCAAGATATATATATATATATATATATATATATATATATATATATATATATATATATATATATATATATATATAAATTATATAATATTAAACAAACACCTTTACATCAAAATAAAATTCAACTTTTATTTTCTTTTCTGATTTAATTTGTACTGAGAAATTTCTTTGTTTATTTTCACCTCATATGAGCAAGAAGTCTTCCTCTCCCTTGGCTGAACCGTGTTAATTAATTAGATATCTTTGTAGAGCTTAGCCAAGGAGAAGGGACATTAATGATTTACATGATGAGGATGAAACTGAAGCAAGAAACTAAAGATGCAACTTGAACATAATTTATTGTTGGAATTGAATATAGTGCCAAAAGATGTGTAGTTTGAGTTTTGTAGGGATGAATATAGGGTAGGGCATATAGGCAGAATAAGTGTTATATATGGAGAAAGAATTGGGAGAATGTTGGTGTCTGAAAATAGAAAGTTGTGGAATGGAGATGAGGATGGAAGGCTATTGACATAGATTATGATTAATAATGCATGTGCTTTGATGCTCTAGTGATAGGTTAGGGCATGTATTTGTAGTGTGTTTAGAGTGTAGAGGTAGAGTGGAAGCTAGGGCAAGCAGCTCCTTAATTGATAGGGCATAGCAACATTGCAATTCACGGTTATTTCCTCAAAATGCATCAAACAAAAACCAGATTTAAATAAATTCAAAATCTTTAACCTTTCTTAAATGCTTGCCCATCAGCATTCAGCAATGCCAGTTTTAATATTAGAAGAGGAAATAAATAATGCACTCATGGTGTAAAGTGATTTTTAATTATTGTTATTATTATTATTTTCTTTTTTTGGCTCTTCTGATAAAAGCATCTCCCATTTTCTATGAAAGTCCTAATGGACCAGTCTTTAAAAGGTCCGTAGTTTTAGATATATACCCAGAGTACATATGAGATTAGGCCTTTTTTTTCTTTCACTCCCACTGTTACTAACTGCACCTTTACTAATAGAAAAAGACAAAAATATCTTTCTCCTTCTCCTTCTGTCATTGTTGTCGTTACACCTCCATTCTCCGTTGCACTCTTCCAGAAGAAGAAAATGAAAGACTCGTTCTAAAGAAAAAAAAAAAAAAAACTCA
>Ga0209700_104366_pt1 | contig 25592 bp, 9 predicted proteins | sample SiratroredBW_FD_187528 | JGI IMG/M metagenome (GOLD analysis project Ga0209700, IMG submission 187528) | Root nodule microbial communities of legume samples collected from California, USA - Siratro red BW (SPAdes) (version 2) | ecosystem: Host-associated > Plants > Roots > Nodule | place: USA...
CCGTGGTTTTTACCTTATTAAGAAGGTTTTCCACGCTAAAATTTTCTGGCGTTGTTTTTATATTTACGCTTCCGCAAAGTGCCTATTTTGAGTTCATGGAGGAGGGAAGAAAGAGCGATTCCCAACAATTTTATACTCTATAATAGCAAGGCTTAAATATATAAAAAGTTTAAAAGTGAGTTAAAACAAAAAAATGAATAAAATTATTATTCTTTTATTTATAAGAGATTTTCTTAGTTGAAAAAGTTTCTAATAACTGTAACTCTCTAATCATCGTACCAAATATCCATACTATTTTTTAACTATTTTTTTAACCAAGAGTGTTAACTTTCTCTATAATAATTCAAAAGTTATTTTATCCACCTCCCTTATGTCATGTTAAGCCATTTTTTTAGTTAAGTAGATATTTCAAATGCTTATCTAATTTTTATTGATAATATTTTTTAGTGAGAAAATTTATTATACATTTTTTCTGTTTAAAAAGAATTAAACTTCGTAAGAAATTTGACTCCATTATAATTTTTATTTAAAAAAGATAGGTTTAATTAAATTGATTTTTTAAATATTAAAATCTTATTACAAAGGACTTTAAAAACATCTTTTTTTCATTGAAAGGTAATATAATTCAAAATAAACATCATGCCAATTTGAATGTCAACACCACGACAATAGTAGACATAATTGGTGTAAGCCTTTTGAAATTCATCTTAAGGGCATCTTATATGATAATATATGGAACCATATATCATATAATATACCCCACTCTTATATGGTAGATTTAGGATGCCAAATTTATGCAATGATGCATGAGCTCACAATCATAAGCCACGTGAAAACCCAGTTTCGTTAATACATTTTTTTTCTTTTTTACATGGCTTATTTTAGAAAGATAGCAATGTTTGAATTATAGAAGAATCGAATATTCAAGTTGGTCATGATTCATATTTCATATAATATAATAATAAAAAGACAAATCTCTGTCAACAAGTTTAACTTCTTATTGTTATCACTGTGACTTGAGTTTGATTCCTGAATTCTATTTATTTATATGAATCAAACTCATACGTACGTCTTTGTTTCTCAATATAAACTGTTATGTATAAATGAACAAAACTCTCTCTTTATACACATGGTAAAATACATATTATTAATAATTTTATCCATAATATTGTTACTATTTATTAAATTATAATTTCATATTTTATCATTTCTTATGCCACCTTTCAAATGGCCTATATTGTAATGTAAGACATCATTTTAATTTTGGTTTGCATAAAGTCTTAGACTTAAATTTTAATATTAGTGTTGTTAAAAAAAAAACATTTAAAAGGGTGAAAATTACTTTATTTTAGTTCTCACTTGAAGGTGGTTACTAAATAAAAAATATTAGAGTGTATTTAGGCATATCTTATATTTAATTATATTAATTGAGTATAAATTATAATATATTTGATTATTAATTTTATTTATTTATGCTTGTAGTACATAATAATTTTTTAGTTTTAATATTTAAAATATATTTTATCTAGTTTTGTTTGAAATTTTACACCTATTAAAAATAAAGTCAATTTATGTCATATAAATGGATACAAATCTTTCCAGTTTTGTACGGTGAATTAAACTTAAAATCCATTTATTAAAATAATATCAGAATAATTTATAGCATATTTTAACTTTGTTTTTATTAATTCATAGTAAATACAGAAAGAAATTTTATAAAATTGACTTAATCCACTTCTTAAAAAGTTTTTAATTAATTTTAAATTACGAAATTAAGTATATATTTATTGTGATTATTGACTTTTCACAAGTAACTAATAATCTTTAAAGATAAACAACACTCTTAATATAATTTCCTTTGTATAAAAAAAATAATTAGAATATGCCAACATATTGAATTAAATTTTTTATATAGAATAAATTACGTTAGAAAACAATATTCGTTATTATTTCTGAAAATAAATAATTCGTAATAACAACATAATAAAAATAAAAATCTAAAATTATACAGAGTAATAATAATATCCTTTCTCTGGTGCCAAATGACAATAAAAAAAATTAGTTTATTTCAAAAAGTCAACTTCAACCAAACTAATTTAAAGATTTTTCTAAAGTACCAACTATGGAAATTCGAAATAAGATTAGATTAAATTTCTTAATATTTTCCACGTATGTGGGTTTTTCTTCTTATGTTCAAAACTGAGAAAACAATATATACTAAAAATATTATTTTTTTGGCATAAAAAGTTATATGTATGATTAGTGTGTAAAACATTAGTATATATATATATATATATATATATATATATATATATACTTTCCAAAAGAAATGCCATATGCCTACTATTAGAATAACAATTATATTTACACTTATAATTTATTACTATTAGATAAAGTTCAGAGAATAAAAATAATATCCTAATACCTAACTCCTTTTTTGCCAATAACTAACATTATTTAGCTGGTTGTCTTTTCATCATGATATCCAAATATGATTATGAAAAAGGAATTATTTATAACTAAACATAAGTGTGGATTATATTAGTAGGGATAGTCGAATCCTCAAAATCACTCTCATCATAAGTTTGTAATGATAAATAATTTTCCTACAAACACTTTTTCCATTCAAGCCAATTAATATATATAATATTTGGTGCAATTTATTAGTAGTACATATAACATTTTCTACATGGTGAATGTATCAGAATTAACTTATTACTAAATTTATTAATATTTTTTATCCCAATTCACAACCTTCACAAAAACTGGTGGCTCTTGTTCAGCGCCATCCCCCTCAATTGTAATAGTGTACTTTTGGGGGCTAAAGTAGAGACATGATTAAAGAGTTGGAGCTTTAAACCCATTAGGTTTCTCTATTATTGACCATTGCTATCATTGAAGATTCAAACAAAACTAGCACAAGTTTTTTCAGCTCCCATCATCATTGTAGGTTTCAAAAATTCCAATGTGTGTGTTAAAAGAAGATCTTTATTGTGTGTTATTCAAATGCCATAATTTGTTTTAGAAAATGTTTGTGTATGTATTTGTTAGTTACTAGTCTTGGAAGTATAAAATTAATTTATTTTTGTGGCCATAATAATAAAGATTGAGATCCAAGAAAATAGGTGGAAGTGGTTGGCAAAAGAAACAGTGGGAGGAGTAGTTGGATGTAGATTTGTTTGTTTCTTTGATCTCACTCTCTCTTTCTCTCACTACATATTTTATGATGTGTCAAATCAACATCACTTTGTGCTTGACTTACGTAGCACCACTAATCCTACAAAATAAAGGTTAAAATAACATTGTCTTTTGCTAACATCACGGATTTTCGGAAAAAAATTTACAAAATCATATGCTGAAATACATTTTTAGAGGGTCCTTTCTTTCAATTTGATTATGTATGCCCTTTTAAATTATTCTGTTAGATTGAATTGGTGTCTTGATAATTTATTACATTAGTTTAGTTAATTTGGTAGATTTTAATAAACTATGAGGTCATCGTGAAGGAATGTTTGTTACTAGGTAAAATGAATATTATTAATGTAAAAAAAAAAATAGGAATGGATAGATTTAATCTAATGAAAATAAGACTAAAAGGAGCTTTTAAAATAGAAAATAAAACTGAATTAAAAAATTTTAGAAATTATATTTTATTCCATGTTTTTTTGTATATGCATCACTGAGTTTGAACCTCTGATTGTACCCTCTGTTATTCCGTCTTCGATGTTGAAAAACAAACATATTATACGACAAACTTTGGTAGGAGATGCCAACTGATTTTGTTTAAAAAATATGTTGACTTTGTTTTCTCAGGATTCGAGGATTGAATCCAATGCTTGGAAAGACTGAAGAGAGTATAAAACTTTTTATTTTATTTTATTTCATTGCTCTATGTAGTTTATGAGCTCAATTGGGGACCATTAACATTCAATTGTTGCATTAAAATCACATTTTTGTGTTCAAACTTCTTTTCAACCAAATATACATTTAATTTGATTTAAAAGAAAAAGAAAATTACTTTTCGGAAATTCTTTACTGAATTTGACAAACAATTTAAGAAAGTTAATTTTCTAAAACAGGACAATGGAATTTAAATTGAGTTTATTAATTACATCTACTTAAACATAAAGCACTCCCCACAATTTTGTAATACATGTTCAGCACATTGTATTGAAGCTGATTTATGTAAATAAAATCTGTAGATATTCAAGCATTTGATTGTTTTCTCTTTTTTTTTTCTTCTATCACTTGGTCTTATTATTATAAATTAATTCTTACGATTACTTATCATTTCTACTTTTTCTAAGAATTAATTATTTTTTAGTTCAATAAAATTTTTATTTTAATTACTTTTATAAAAAATATATTCTTATCATTTTATAGTTGAAATTTGTGATTTAAATCCTTAATAACATTCTTCAGTTACTTATATCTTAAATAAAAATATGATCTGATTATTATAAGTGATGCTGGTTAATGCCTGTAATAAAATTATTAGAATGTGATATTTATGAGATTTTTTCAATAACTCTAAAATAAATATTATTTTATCTTAAATATTTAAAAACATTTATTTCAAAATTTTTAAAGTTTAAATTATAGAATAATGTTTATAAAGTATAGAAATAAAATTTATTTATTTTATAAGGTTTAAAAATAGTATTTTCAAAAAGATGATAAACAAGCAAATTTTTTAATAAAACTAAATCAAAATTCGTTGATTTCATATACATTAAAAAAATATTTAATTTCTCATCTTTATTTATAAAACATATATTAACTGTATACGATTAAACTAGTCTCGATAAATATAATTCTAATTAACAAAAAATATTTTATTTGTATAAACATTACGAATTTATTAAATTCCATTAAAATATGAAAGTAACTTGTATAATGACAATCACTATAGAAAATGTGAAATGTTATAAACATTATTATTTTATATTAAATTTGAATTTACTTCAAGCAAATAAAATTGTACAAATAAAAAAAATCTCAAGGCTCAACACGAGGCAGTAGGAACTCTCCTAAAAAAAGTCTTTATGTTTATATAAAATTTCATTCCTATGAAGCATATGGTTATTTGATAAAGTAATCATTGAATAGACATATCTTCCCATTGCATTTTAGTATATATGTCCGCCAATTAATCATGTTTACTAACAATTTTTTTATAAATGAAAAAGACATATTTGTACTATGGAGAAAAACTAAAGTGGGTATTTTTTTTCGTAAGTTAAAATTAAATTAGACATTATTTTATATAAGTAAGTAGAAATTAATTTTTATAAAATCTAATCACACATAAATTAGAGATATAAAACAGGTCAAATTCACGAATTTAAACTCAATTCGATATTGGAATTCCAAAAGCGGTTGGTAAAGACTATCTACAAAGGAAAATAAATTTGTAAATTAAGAAAACAAAGTACGTTATTTATTATAAAATTTAATCAAAAGATATAAAATATAGATTTTTTTATCTAAATTTCATTTAAATACTATTTTTTAATATTAAAAGCATTATATTTTTAAAATAGCAATATTGACGAATATATTTTTTATTTATTTTTTAAATATTAAAACATAGAAAGAATATATAATAGAAACTTTAAACATAACTTTTAATATATATATTTATTTAAAAAAAATAGTTCACGAGGTAGTCTATTTTGATTCATCAATAATAAGATGACAATATAAGATGGACTATATTAATATATATTTGCATAAAGTATGCTAACCCACCATACCGTCCGGGTTGTGTAAGTTTTTTTTTTCTTTTAATATTTTACTTTTAAGTGTGATTATTTCTGTGTTTAATATTATTAAATATTTTTATTTATTATTTTATCAATATCATATATCTATTTATAATATCTTTTATTTTATTTTAATTTATTTTTTTATATATTTTTATTAACTTGTAGTAAATAATAAATGATTATGTTGGATTTTTTAGTTATTAAGATTCATCACTAGTAAATCATGAATAAATTATAAAAAAAATTAAAAAGATAATATCACTTTTAATCCAAAATTTTAAAGTTGAATATTTATAATTTTTGTAATTATTCTATTTTTTATTTTTATTTTTAATTATTTTACTTTTTTCATTTTTATTCAGGGCAAGATTTTCAACTTACACTTATATTTTTAATTGAAAGTTTTACATAAATCTACTAATAACTTATTGATAGTAAATCTCCTAAATAATCTCCTAAAATATTTAACAATTATATTAAAGATGTTTTTGACTTGATGACCAGTTGAAATGGAAACAAACATATTTCATTATGATAAAAAAATTACCAATTAGGATAAAGAAAAGTGTGTTAAGATAAATAAGAGACGAAATATGTTTCAATATAAAATAATTATGTGTCTTGTTATTTTTTTTAAGTAATTATGAAAAAATTTCTTTAAATATATTCTCAATAATTTATGTAGTGCTATACTTTTGATATTGATATCTAATAACAAATTATTAAATATGATAAAATTATTTAAAACTATATTAAAGAAAGTGTCTTATTCATTCAATATATAAAAACTTTTATACATTCTTTAGAGAAATAAGAAAAAGAACCGGGTCCACCGGGAGTAAAGGCAAACTACAAACCGAACAAATTTTTAAAGCATTTAAGTCTTTTCTATTATATTTCTTTGATTTTCTTGAAATACAGGTACATTTTGCCTAGTTTTATGAGCATATTAAATTTCTATGGAGAGACTCCATTTGACTCTCTTGTTTCACCAATTTCCCCACTGCCACAAATAAATGAAGAAATAAATACCACTTCCATCTTTTCTTTGAATATTCCATTCACTCATTCAAAGAGTTTGACTAATATTAGATGCAAAGTCTAATCTAAGCGGTTTTATACTATAATTATGATATCACAAATTATTTACAAGACATGACTCAAATTTTTTACAAGACATGAGGTACATCAATGAACTTATTTTCATGTCAAATATTTTCTTAATATATATATTACTATCAAATCTTATAATAGTATATTTTTCTCTCTTCAACTCCTGAGATTATTGGAAGACAATTTGTGAATATCGTATTATTAGATTTTAAACTAATAAATAAAATTATATTTAAAAATTTAGTATGTGCTTTGCCATACATTAATAATGTACATAAGATAAAAAAAAAAAAAAGGTCAAATCGAGTAAAAAATGTTTAAGTTACTTTAAATAGATTTGCGCTTGATATTAACCATTTGAGTTTAACTCAAACTCTATCATTCTCCTAACTTTCAAATTCTATAGAAGTAGGAATTCAAAATTAGTAATGATAATATAATTATTCACACAAAATAATGGATTATTCACACAAAACAACGGATCTTAAATGATATGCTTGAAGTTGGTTTCAAAAGGGAAGATCAATATTTCCATTTCTAAATAATATATATTGTCTAATTTGCAAATTTTAAAAAATAAAAATGATATGTTAAAGTAAACTTAATGTTTCAATCATTTATTTATTTTTTGTAACCGTTATATAACTCTTTTAATTTAAAAATAAAATATCTATCATTTTACCTTTCTGTATAAAATCCAATGCTCAATCATGGTGCCTCAATGGAATCACTTTCATTAAAATGGACAACATTTTGATATAAATTAATCTTTCAGAAAAGAAAAAAAAAACATAATTTTAAAACAAGAAATAGAAGATTGTGTAATAAGTATCATTTAGGAAAAGGGAAGGTAATTTACTTTTGTATTGTCATTATAAAGTTATACCAATTTGTTTTATTGCTTCCCCCTTATCACTTAATTTACAATAAATATGCACTATAAATACAATTAACTGGGTAAAAAAAATATTTTTTCATATAAAACAAAAAGTAAATTTTCTGCTAAAGAAAATAATGGAAAAGAGAGAGAGAGAACCAGTGAAAATATAATGAAACAAACAAGTACAAAAATGAAATGTGTAAATGAGAATGAGATGCAGAGAGAAGTGAATGGATGATTCCATTAAATGTGATGGCAGTCCATGCATGTGATGTGAGATATAAAAACTTTCAAATAAAGACACCTAATTTCTTATCAAGAACAAGAAGAAAGCAAAGTTGAACTCTTCCTAATTTCTCCAATTCCTAATTAGAGAGAAACCCTCTTTCCATTTTTCTCTTATTTTTATTCATTTCAAATTGTATCCATATTTTTGCAGGTGCCATTGCAACCCAAAATGGTTAATTCAAAGAAGGGACTTTTGTAATAGTAAAAGAGAGTTATTATTATTCCTGTAACAATTCACATAAATTTTATACATTACATTTGATAGTCTATTTTTGTCTCTCTAATTATCAATTTATTTTACAAATAACATTTTTCTAAAAAAAAAAGTAGGTAAACAAAAGACAGGGATTGGAAGAAAAACATAAAATTGTTTTGTTTCCACCTGTCATGTGCAGTTGCTAAGTTTTTTTAGAGTGCTTTAGATCTTGGCCGTTTAAGGAGTTATCACACAGCATCATAGTTCTGGTGCTTGGTGTGCATTGTTATCTGACTTTTCACTCTCTTTCTCTCTCTTCTGGTTTAGTCAAGAAGCAAGAAAAGAGGTCACTGTGTGTTATGCATTGCTCTGCTGGCTAAACCATTCTTTAATCCTTTCCTACCTTTTTGTTTCCTCTTTGCTTTTTATTTATATTTTATCTTCAACTTTGACATAAATAATTAAAGTAAAAGGGCTTACTTTCCTGAATCTTGAGCCTTTCTTACTTTAATTTTGAACTCCCTAATCAAACCATGATGCTTCTTCACTTCTTCTAGCTGCTATAGTAACCTCTCAACCTCAAAACGCCCTCCATTTTCATGCAAATTCTCTGGGGTCTTGAGCTTTCATGCTCCAATCGAGAGCTACGTAGCTTCAGATTCTTCATTCTTTGTTAATTACTTGAGAATCTGAAGCATAGTACAAGGCTGCAACGTGCTCAGCTTTTTCAGTGTGAATGCATCTTGCTCTGTGGTTTAAGCTCTGAGCTGCTCCATGAATCCTTGTGCTTCTTCCTCTTTGCTTCCTTTAAGGTGATTACTCGTTGAAAAATCTTCCCTTTCCTTGTCCCTGCCTGCTTACTTGTGCTTGAAACTTAGTTTGCAGATCTGGGGTGTTTTGTTTCAGTGGTTTTCATGACCCCCCACTTATGGGCTTCAAACTATAAAAATGGGTTCCACATTGTGGGTTTGATTTCCAAGGATGTGCTTCCAAGGGAGTTTTGGGATTTTTTTTTTCTGGTGCTAGTGCTTGGTGTTCTTCTTCTTGATGTGGGGTGCTACTTCTTAATGATGGGGGGGTTTTGTTTTTTATTTTATGTTAGATGCTTTGTTTTTAGTTTTTTTCCATGAAAATTTAGTTGTTGAACAACTTTGACTGTTATTGGTCTTTTAACTTCCGTCCCAATACATTAAATGTGGTATGTGAACAAAATTTGGGTTCATAATTCATTCATTTGCATTCAATGTAGAAATTCGGGTAGTTCCTCTTCCGTGCAGGATAAAAAAAAAGGCAGGAAGGAAGCTTACATTGGTTTCTGGTTGGCAAGAAAATGTGTTCTGAGAATTAACTGCAGAAATGTTAGTTCAAGTTTTAAAGTCACAAGAAAGCTAAATTATCTACTCCAACAACTTAATTTGACAGTAAATGTTGTTCTTCAGTTCTTTTATATTCCTCTTCAGCTAAAATCCTGGGGTTCGTTTTCTTTTGGTGTTCATCTACTTGGCTTTTTACTTGGGACCTTTTGTCGAAAAGCTTCTTTCTCTCACAAATGGCTAATGTTCCAGCCAGTTGACTAATAGCTTTCGGCTAATTAAGGAGGAATTGTTCATATCTTAGACCAAACATTTTCCTTTTCCTTCTTGACCAAGCTCTCTTAACATATTCTTTTTTTAGTCATCTTCTTCACTCCTCATTTCTCTTTGTAATTGATTTGCAGCTATGGTTTAGGTATGGGCATTGTTTGTTTCAACTGTAGCTTCTCATTGTTGGTGTAGTTGTCATTTGATATCTTTTAATATCCACTGTTGAAAACTGAAAATGATGCTATTGTTTTCATCCATTACATCAAAAGGTTTAATCCTCCATTACATCTCTGATGGGAATGGAAATCTTACATTAAGCAAAAAGTGATTGCAAAGTTGATTCAGAGCTTGCAGCTACCTAAATATTTCTTGTTGATTCAGATGTGCCTTTTTAATCAACTATAACTATTCTATGAATACCTTCAGAAATGTTGTCATGATAATTGATAGTGCTTGCTTCTTCATGCTATTGTATTCTAACTTTGATTTGTGCTCATGGTGCTAAACCAGGAAAATATGAAGAATGGCAGATATTACTTCAAATTCAAGTATCAATATCTTATACCTCACCACCAAAAAACTCTCCATGAAGTTCTACTTCCCTCAAGTGCATCCTTTCCTTTTCATAGCTGTCATTCTCTGTCCTATGGTTTTTGCTGACTTAAGTTCTGATAAGCAAGCCCTTCTTGATTTTGCTGCTGCTGTTCCTCATCGCCGTGACCTTAAGTGGAGTCCAGCCACTTCAGTCTGTACATCTTGGGTAGGCGTCACATGCAATCGGAATGGCAGCCGTGTTGTTTCTCTCCGGCTTCCCGGAATCGGACTAGTCGGCACCATTCCAGCCAATACACTTGGCAAGATTGACTCACTCCAAAATATCAGCCTCCGTGCCAACCTACTCAGTGGAAGTCTTCCTCCTGATATTTCTTCTCTTCCGTCCCTAGAATATCTTTACCTCCAGCACAATAACCTTTCTGGTAACATACCTACCTCATTGTCCATCCACCTCAATGTACTTGATTTGTCATACAATTCCTTCACCGGTGCTATTCCAGAGACACTACAAAACTTAACTCAACTAACTAGGTTGAACCTCCAGAACAACTCCCTATCTGGTGAGATACCAAATCTCAATGCCACTAAGCTCAGGCACTTGAATTTAAGCTACAACCATTTGAATGGCTCTATCCCAGCTGCCCTTCAGACTTTCCCCAATTCTTCCTTTGAGGGCAACTCTCTATGTGGATTACCTCTAAAGTCATGCTCTGTAGTCCCCCCTGCACCTTCTCCATCATTAAGTCCTTCCCCACCAAGTCCTTCAAGACATGGCTCCAAAAGTAAATTGAGTAAGGCTGCTATCATTGCAATTGCAGTTGGTGGGGGTGTGCTGTTACTTTTAGTAGCTCTCATCATTGTTCTTTGCTGTTTAAAGAAAAAGAATGAAGGAAGCCCCAGAGCTACTAAAGGCAAGGGTCCTAGTGGTGGGAGAAGTGAGAAGCCAAAAGAAGAGTTTGGAAGTGGGGTGCAAGAGCCTGAGAAAAACAAGTTGGTTTTCTTTGAGGGCAGTTCTTATAATTTTGATCTAGAGGATTTGCTGAGAGCTTCGGCTGAAGTTCTTGGAAAGGGTAGTTATGGTACTGCATATAAGGCTATATTGGAAGAGTCGACAACAGTTGTAGTGAAAAGGTTGAAGGAAGTTGTGGTAGGCAAAAGGGAATTTGAACAGCAGATGGAGATTGTGAGGAGAGTTGGACAGCACCCTAATGTTGTGCCACTTCGTGCTTACTATTATTCCAAGGATGAGAAGCTTTTGGTTTATGACTACATCCCAAGTGGCAATCTTTCAACCCTCTTGCATGGTATGCGTTTCTGTTTCTCTCCTTGTTTCAGTTAAAACTTCTGAAATTGTTTTAGTTATCTTTTATTCTGTATTTGAGTATATACATATTAGGCATGAAATTTTACGTATACATAGAGTTGAACTTCATGATATTTGAGTAGAAGGACTAGACCTATTATTGTTAAATAAATTGTAACAAAAAGTAATGGGGGAATCAATGTCTGACATCTCCATTGAATTTTAACACATGGTGCTATGAAATGTTGAAATAAGTGATCCATTGCTTCATTATGAAGTGATGAAACTTTATCTTAGTTAACATTGGCATCTAAATGAATTTTTTTTTAAAAAAAAATAGACCATGAAAACAAATACTGCTAAATAGAAAACAATATGATGGTACTTTTGGAATAGTAACTGATTTATAATAATCAGTAATTGCTACTTTAGCAATTCCTTACTTTGAAAATGATTTCAAGAAGCAATTGATTAATCTAATGATTAGGTTATGAATAGACATTGTGGGAAATAAAGTACAAGCTATACATATTATCTATATGTACCTCTGATCCATTATATTTGGACTAACTTAAAATTAATTTCATGCTATTCATTGCATTGAAACTCTCAAAGTTATTATATCTGTTTGACCTTATAAGTAATATGTATTAAGTTTTGACTGAATTTAGTCAACATTCTAAAACTGGTAATTACATCATTGACCACTAGTTATGTGATATAACACAATTGATGAGGAAATAAAAGACATTTTACAGAACACTTAAATCATACATTATACAGCAATACATTTTCTGTATTCCATAACTGCAAGTTATTATACACTTGCATAATTACCCTTTTTTAATATACTGTTAATACAGAACAGCCATTAGTTATTTTCCATGAATAATTGCCATCGTGTAGTTTCTATTACAGAACTAAGAATGACTAATACAAATTATTTTATATCATATATACTCCTTATTATAGGTGCCGCTAGTCCATCAATGAATCCTTCCTAATCCATTTTGTAATTAGTTCCCATCATTATGTGCCTGCAACTGAAACTGCGGTAGTTTCCTAATTGTAGTCTGTCAGAAACATCATCATATATAACATGCTATTTGCTTCGCATACTCACTGGATTTCTTGTTTACTGCTATGAAAAAAGCAGTAGAAATATGTCACATTTGAAAGAGATGAAATTTGTTATCATATTTTTGGGAACTATTCTATTGTTGGAATGTCTCTAGAGTAACCTGATTTTCTGTACCCGTTGATGTTGTTTACCTTCTTATGGTACATGTACATGACTTAAATTGGATCTGAATTCGATGACAGGTAACAGGGCAAGTGGAAGAACTCCATTAGATTGGAACTCCCGAATAAAAATCTCAGTTGGAATTGCCAGAGGAATTGCTCACATACATTCAGTTGGTGGTCCAAAGTTCACTCACGGAAATGTGAAATCCTCTAATGTTCTCCTGAACCAAGATAACGATGGCTGCATCTCTGACTTCGGCCTCACCCCTCTCATGAATGTCCCTGCAACACCTTCTAGAGCTGCAGGCTATCGCGCCCCTGAGGTGATTGAAACCCGTAAGCACTCTCACAAGTCTGATGTGTACAGTTTTGGCGTTCTCCTGCTGGAAATGCTGACCGGAAAAGCGCCGCAACAGTCTCCGGGACGCGACGACATGGTTGACCTCCCAAGGTGGGTGCAGTCTGTTGTTAGGGAGGAGTGGACAGCTGAGGTTTTCGATGTGGAGCTAATGAGGTACCAAAACATTGAAGAAGAAATGGTGCAAATGTTGCAAATTGCCATGGCCTGTGTGGCAAAGGTTCCAGATATGAGGCCTACCATGGAGGAAGTAGTGAGGATGATTGAAGAGATCCGGCTATCTGACTCCGAAAACCGGCCATCATCAGAAGAGAATAGATCCAAGGAGGAATCAACTGCTCAGACTCCATGATTAACTCTGCTTTCTTTCTTGTGTTCCAAGCAAATTGATTTCTTGAACTTGTTCTTTTCAGGAAGCAACATTAATTCAGTGGTATATATAAGAGTGCATGATGAAACAGTTCTCACAGATGGAATTACTTCAGTTGTTTTGTTCCCTAGGAAGGCTTATTTTATTGGATTCTTGTGTATTAACGTTGTGATTCAATTGATGATCTTCATTCAAGAACAGTCTGTCCCCTTTGTTCTACTGATTGTTAGAAATATGTATTTCTGAATCACCAAAACATGCCATGTTAGGCAATGATATGATAAATAATTAATGCCCTCTCATATGTCTATTGATCTTTCACTTACAGTGTGGTGATGTGTTAATATATGCTTCAAAAAATAAAGTATACCAGTTAATACGTGTTGGTAGTATAATACTACTGGTTTATTGTAAAATAATAGTTTTCATAACTTTTTTATTGAAAATGAATTTTATTTATTCAATTATTAAATTACTAGATGTAATTTTAATAGCTATTTATATATAATTAAATCTAATGAATATACACTTACATTACCATATATTCATAAATTGTTTTATGCTATAACGTTATTAACTTTATCATGTTAGCACTCGGTGAATAGAAATAAATTAAATTAAAGTGTAATCAGCAGCTTATCTCTAATGCATTACCATGTCACCTTTCAGTATTCTAAGTTCTATATATTAAATAAACTAATAAGAAAGCCACAATCATATTGTTGGAAGGCTAGTATCAATTATTGCCATTTTTGTTATCCAAAGATTTCAATAATGAGTGCTTCTTCTTCCTTTTCCCACTTACCAAAAGAAAGTTAGTTGACTGTGATTTTTGCTGTCTCTGTATGTTTGCATTGCATTACTGATATAATTATAGGAAATAATAAACAAAAAGTGTGAAAAAAAGGGTAATTTAGTTTTTAACAACATATGATCCAACCTTTCCATGTTTTCTCTCAAAATCAGATGGAACACATTTAGCTTCTTAAAAAACTTGAACGTTGAACCAATTTTAAACTAGCTTTTTCTTAGTTGTGGGCTTAGCATCAGTTTTGGAATCGAATTGGTTTTAAAGCCAGTTTTGAACCTAAAACCCGTTTATGAAAAGGTTTCATATTGGTTCACATAAATCCAAACAGTTTCATAAAAAAAATTATAGTTTGGTTTGGATTTGGTTGGGCTTTTTTAAAAATACAAACCACACCCACTCCTATTGTCTAAATTCAGCATAAAACATGTACGTTGCAGAATGAGTTGGCATGAATAGGTTTTGTTTTAAAAATAGCAAGTTTTTTGCTCATTGAGCTGTACTACATGGATCAAATAGCACATCAATGTCTTTGTCGAAAGCAAAAAACTTAGAAATACTTTGTGATAAGGGTCTTAAATGGTTTCTCTTGTTAAATATATTACCTTAAAATGTAAAAAAATTTGTAGATAGAGTTTGTTATTATTATTATGATTGGTTTCAGTGTTGTACTACCATTGCACAATTGTCTTTGAATCAACAGGCATTATAGATACTAATAGGAAATTTTTTTTCTTTAAGATCATTTTCTGTAAGAAACTTCACTCTAATTTTCTATCTAATCTGTACGAAATATAAAAGCAGAAAAGCAATTAATACTTAGAAAAGTAAACTTAGGGGTATAATTGGGTTGTTTTGGTTAGGATTTGAGGTGTTCTGAAGTCCACACCAGAGTCTAAACCATTCCCTCTCTTTCCTCTTTCATTCCTTGCTTAATTCCTGATCTCTCTGGATTTATCTTTTTCAAGCTAAGAGGAGCAAAAATGATCAAACAGCTTCTAATTTATATATTTGATCTTTGAAGTAAGCTAAACTGAGCCAAACATAGCCTATTTAGATGTGATGACACTCACATGCTTAAAAGTGCAGGTTGTCTTTAGGACTAACGTGTTCCAACCAAGCATCAACAGCAATGGCAGTGTATGTCTTGACACTCTCACAATGGAGCCCAACACTAACCATTTCCAAGGTTTGATTTTTACTTTATCTTGACATTTATTAGTTTTGCATGAAGATTGTAGTTGTATTCAACTTTCTGATGGATTTTCTGAATCCCCATCTCATATTTTGTCTGTGATAAGTATAAGTTGTGTTGAGTAATCGCTTGCTACTGCTAAAAGTAAAAATTTCAAAGCTTGTTGTGCTATTGGAACGGAGGGTTGAGAAATGGGAGTTTATAAGTAAATGAAGCGGGTTATTTGATGTGTAAAAGTTGTCTACTAGGATAAGCATGACTGATTTTCACTTTCATAACTTCAGATTTGTGTATAATTGTTTGTTCAAAATTTTTAACTTCTGAACAGTTGACTTGAACTGCAGATTATATACTAAAGAAATTTGACTATTTGGAAACTAATTCCACTATTTTTAGGTCTTTTAGTCAAATGGCTCATTTTTGACGGATCCCAACAACAATGATCCACTTGTACCTGAAATTGCACACATGTAGAAGGACAGAATTATGCCTAGGAATGATGATCATAGTGGCGTTAACTGTTCAAAGGAAGCAGGAAAATCTTAATTTATGTAAAAGAACAAAATATATTTCAAATGAATTTGAATACTTTCTTTCATTGTTAGCAATTTCTGGGGACTGAAGAATGTAGTGTTATTCAAACTTTTCGGCTTGTTGAGTTGATATTCCAAACAAGTAACACTGATATAATCATTACAAATTAGGCAGTGACTACTTATACTTTTACAAAGGAAAAATGAAAATATGATGTGAGCATGTAGTCTATATAGTATAAAGTTTTATGCAGTTTTTTTTTTTTTTTAATTTTTTGTGTTTCTTCCCAAAATCTTAGTTAGATATTAGAAAGTGGATGTTGCAAACAGCAAGGTATTGATATTTAGTAAGGTCTGTCTTTCAAAATTATTTTGATGGAGACGGTCCAACCTCAAACTTGTCACACGATAATGAGGAATAAATTTGTCCTTTGGTATAAACAAAAGGAAAATTGAACACTTGGGAGTGTTTAGAGTGCGTTCAATACTTGGAAAATGAAAGGCATGCTATATATGGATATGTTCAATTATGAGGGTTCTTCAGATTTTTTCTCCACTGATAAGATTTTAACTTCATATTGCTATGATGTGATGGTGCAGAGGAAGCTCATCACTTTATTAATTCCTATTAAAAAATCGTGATTAATTTCCTGTGCTCTCTTTGCCAAATCATGCAGTGAAATTAGGCAGATATCTGAATACAGTTGAAGGGTCAGGTTGACTTGTGATTTAAAATTGTGGTGCATGAAAATTTCATGGTTGAAAGGTTGTGGCAATGGAGCAGGAGTGTGACACGTTTGTGGTGAGGTCATAAGAAGTTGCTACAGTTGAAGTGAGTGGTTAATACAAAATTGAAAGACTTAGAGGAAAAGTTAGCAAAAAAAGTAATCAAAAAGGCTCTTGACTTGGTTGACAAGCAAATTGCGGGGTCACTCTTCTTCACAAATGTTTTTGCTCTCCCAGAAGGGTAACACCACACGTGTTTAACTATCTAGCACCCTTGTTTTGCCTTTGCTTCTTCTTCAAGCCACATCCTAACTAAACCTTTTAATTAAGATCCATCAAATCAGGTTAACATTCCCTCGTTTTACTCATTCCTCCTCCTTACGTGTACCATATACAAGTCAATCAAATAGATAAACCCAACGGTTCAAACTGATAAAATATCTAAATTAACGGGGTTTGGATTTTAGTTTTGAAACGAAGTTAAACAAAGTAATTAGCTTAGGTTAGTTGGAGTTTGATCTAGATTTTTGCATTTAACTAAATCCAAAAAAAAGGCTAAACTAGTTGACCCATATATTTAGCAGAAACTAAAAGTTAAAATTGGCTCAGTTGTTGCCACTGAAATCTAAACACGCTCTACAAGGTCAAAATTGTGTAACTTCTCGAACAGATTGAAAAATCTCACGAACTCTTCAAAGTATTTGAATTTTTCTTGTTACCCATCTTATTTTGAAGGCTATTTCGTAGCAGACTAATTCAATTCCGTCAAAATAGTTTGTTTTAAAAGTGGTTTAATTTTAAAAGCCAAACTAAAAAACAGACAACTTAGTTCTTGTTTCAGTTAATTCAGTTTATTTTTTAATACAGCATGCAGAGTCGTTCTGATCTAACTAAAAATTCCAACTTGAACTGTTAGTAATTGGTCCAACTTATGCTTCAGAACTCGTTTTTAAGATAAACATTGCCCTTATACTAGGAAGAACTTCATTGTGATGTTCACAGTTTAAAATTGAATTTCTTCATACCACACCCATATGAAAATTTCGTAAGAGCTTAAAGTGCTGTTTTAAGAGTTATTAGGAGCTAAAGGGAATTTAGAATAGGTAGTAAATGAAAATATTTAATATATTAAAAAATTGTTCAACTCTTGCCTTTTTTAGGTAATTTGAAATATTTAATAAGATGTGTTGTTCTTGTTTTTACAGTATATATTCATAGACCCATATCAGATAACCTCTGACTTCAAAATTTGAGCAAATAATTTCTCCATAAAACGCCATTTGAAAAGGACAATTTACCTTGAAAGTAGGGTCCATGTCTGATTATGATAGTTAGAATCAAAAAAGGAAGAAGAAGAAGCAGCTACACGCACGTCTCTGACGATTGAGAATCGTTTGTTTGCCCTTCGAACAACGCAGAGGTGGTCAGATAGGGCGAGGGGAGACATGGGTGTGTCATGGTCTTCCCAGCTTTGTGTTTTGTTTTATTTTAGTTTTTCCTATCAAAACATATATTTTTATCAGTATGTCAGACATAAAATAAAGTAACTATTATTGAAAACGAGCAAAAAATTTTTTTTTTTTCACTTGTCTAAATTAAAAAGTTAGTATAACGAAAATAAAACTTTGTTAGCTCTGTGTCCATAGAAAGGATTAGACTGAAATGTTTGGTTAAGTTTATTGGCATATTTAGTGATGTGTTTAAAATACGTAAACCCACGTTTAACCCTAATCATGCAAATCCTTGTTTGTACCTATCATACTTTGAAAAGTATACACTCCATGTCATTTGTGAGGAACTTGAAATCACCATAATTAATTCAACTAACTCTATCACTTTCTTACATTTCTTTTTAACATATCTCATCACATATAATAAATGTAATTCTTTCTCTTCTTTCTATTTTTCTCTGGGTATGAATTAGCATTTAAGTGAGATAAGAAATTATTTAAATAGTAAGATATTCTCCATTTGCAGATTCTTAGTACGAAATACAATTGCGGTAAGTCTATTGTGGTTTGAGATAAAAAATGGAAAAGAACAAGTTCCTCGGCCACCACACAAATTTGGTTTGGTTGGTGAAATACAATTCATGCATGATGATACTTGGACCTTTTTTGCTGCAGATAACTAATGCTTACAGCGGAGCAGTGTCCTGAAAACCCTGGCTAGACAAATGCTGCAGAAGTTTGTACTGAAAAGACTCTCTTACAGCCTCATCATGAGTTGGACTAACCCAGCCCAATAGTGTCCTTGCTAAATTATGCATAACTTTTCATCAACCCTTGTTTAGAGTGGTGGAAGAGAAGCAAGACAGTGGACTAGAGTTGAAGAAGGAAGAAATAAGTACATAATCTCTCTCAAGTAGGAAATGAAACTAAGTAAATAATCTCTCTTAAAATATTTTTCATACACCACCCTCTTATAATTTAGTGTTTTGGTTGATTCTAGGTCATTGGAGCGCGTTGGCAAAAACTAGAAAGCAACACACGTTCACACCAATTTGAAGGGTGGAGAAAAAGTTTCCAAAATCGGGGCTCGTCAATTGCGTTTGGCGTGGTGCGAGGGAGCTAAGCTTGACCAACGTGTAAAGTAGGGGGAGTTTAGGTTGGACCCTCTTTCTCTAACCCCTTCACTATGAAACCATACATTGGGGGTAATAAAATAGGTTGAAAAGTCATAAATAAAGTTCACATGAGGCATCGTCACCCATGCCCCATTAGGAAGCACGCCCTTGTGCATACAAGGCCCGCTGGAACTGAAAGAACAAAATGAAATTAGGTAGGGTTTAAAAGGAGATGATGATTATGAATCTTGAAGGGTAAAAGGTAAAAGGGTTAATCGGGGGAGTGGGAGTAGGAATATGTTAGTGAGTGAGTGAGTGGAATTTTAGTTGAGGGAAGGGAAACTTGAGTTGGGACACGTCATCACTGGCAGCTGGAACGTGGAACCTATGATTTTTCTACTCCCGACAGGGACACATTCACACACACTCCCACTCCCACGCACACTCGGAGGTCACCACCCTCCACTCACACACTCACACTCCTTACCTCACCCCATACTCAATTTCCTCTTCCATCCAAAACCCACTCTCACGAGAAAAATGTTTTTCACACTCTAACCAAGGGACAAACACCACCCCGTGCACTATAAATACCCTTTACCCTATACCCCTTCATCTCGTTTTCTTCTCCGTTTCTCTCCAACCTTCCACTCTCTCCCTCTCTCTTCACCATAAACACATCTTTGCTCTGCCTTCGCGCCAAAACATCCCCTCTCATCACCAAGGATTCAAGGTTCCGCCTTGAATTCTTGAACCTTCTTCTTCACTGTCTTCCTCACTCACTCACTCACGCTTACCCCGTGTGTGTTAGATCCTTCCACCAAAAGTGGAGTGAGATTTCATTTGAAGCGCATCCAAGGTTGGCCATATTCTTCTCTCTCTCTCTCTCTTGGAATATATCTCTAGAAGAAAAGCAAAAGTTGTTAGTTGTTACCCATAAACATCTCGGTTTCTTTCTGCATCACCAACACCAAAAGTTCTCAAACGTCTCAATTCCCCCAGCATATACATCTACTTGTCCACTTTTCCCCCATACCCTCTAAATTCTCTCTCGCTCTTTAAACCCACCCTTCATGCACTCCATCATCACCACCACCACCACACCACAACTTTCCCTCTTCCCCCTCTTATTCTCACACTCACTCAAACATAAACAACCTTGACAAAACAACCCACTCTTCACTCTTCAATTCTTCTGTTTTTTCCATACATCTCTCTCTCTCTCTCAACCCTTTAGACATGTCCGTACACTCAACACTGAACCTCCACCCCATGAACCTCGCCACCCCAAATTCTCATTTTGATGATAACCCACCATGCAAAACCAAGACCAAAACCCAAAGGAGGCTCGTTCGGATCATAATCACCGACCACGACGCCACTGATTCTGACTCCGACGACGAACAACCACAAAACAACCCAACCACAAGAAAAGTGAAGAGGGAAATTACCCAAATCAGCATGCACCTATCTCTCCCTGACAACTCCTTTTCTTCTTCTTCCTATTCTTCTGCTTCAGCTTCTGCTTCCACTTGCTCCTCCGAACAAGCCTCAAAGTGCAGAAGACCCAAAAAACCTCCACCGTCCTCCGAAGCGGCCCGCCGCCGTAGTAAGTTCCGCGGCGTCCGTCAGCGACCGTGGGGGCGTTGGGCCGCCGAGATCCGCGACCCCAACCGCCGGAAACGCCTCTGGCTCGGAACCTTTGACACGGCGGAGGAAGCCGCCACCGAGTACGACAAAGCCGCCATCAAACTCAAGGGGGCCAACGCTGTCACCAACTTCCCCCTCACAACGCCGCCTCCGGCGGCGGCGTCCCCCTTCGCTGCAATCGACAGCTTCAGCACCGACGGCGGCGCGTCGTACTCCGACTTGGTGGCCTCACCAACGTCCGTTCTAACCTACGACTGCGACTCGACGCCGTTCGACAGTTTCCATTACGGCGACGTGGACGCGCTCGGGTTCCACATCGACGCGCCGTTAAGTCTGGCGGACGTTGACGTGGCGCTGACGTGTCATCACCGGAAGGAGGAGGAGGCGTTCGATGAATTCGATCTCGACGAGTTCATGAAGTGGCCTTACTAAATCTCAGGGACAGTTTGGTAATTGTGCCGCGTGTGCCCATTAGTGTGAAAGTTGAAATTCCGAATGTGCCCCTCTCGTTATTGGAGTTTGAAATTTTGTCGTACTCGTTGGATCTTTGGAAGAGTGTAGAGTTGTAGTCCCATTTTCTACTACGACCTGAAACGGCGATTCTTTGTGTCGTATTTGTTAGAATTTAATTTGTAATTATGAAAAATATAAAAAGTTTTAAGTGTCAAAACTAGTGAATGAGAAGGAGATCAGCTAAGCAAGGATTATATTGTAATTTGGTATATAAATTTTGATAATTATTTAAAGAGGTTTTGATGGTATCTATATACAATGATGGGTTAGTGCAAAAGGGACACACATTCATAAAATTTGGCTGCTGAATCCCAGCCATCAATGTTCATATTTTGAATCATTGTATTTCCATCATAAGATATTTTAAATTTATTTATTATTTCTTGGTTTGGTTTAATTGATATCGTGCTTTATGAGTTATTTATTTGCATGCTTTGACGAAATTAGTGTTGTTTAAGGAAAATGCTTTTTAATAAGATTCTTGCAAGTGGGAATGTGATGATTTTTGAACTATACGATGTTGATTTACCTAGCTAAAGAATAAATATCAAAATGCAAAATTCTAAAAATAATTAACTCCAAAAGAGAAAAGGAAAGTTCTGAACTATAATTCGAAGTTAGTGTCTGGTACACGTTTTTATAAAGTTAGCTAATATAATTCGTAGTATGATCTTATAATATTCAAATCTAATCTCGAATTGAAAAACTTGAATGATTCACCGTACCATAAATCGTAAGAATGTCTGTTCATTGAATATTACAAAATTGCGTAATTTTCCAATTTGGCAGGAGAACCAGGCAGTAAGATAAGATAATCTACATAATTATAGGAATATTTTTTGTTCGATATTTTTATATGACAAGTCTCTTATAAATTACATGTTTTTTAATCCTTAAAATTCTCCGATTTGTATGGTTATAACGTTGTACGAAGAGCCTTTTCTATAATTAGTATTTGCATTACTGAAATAGGAATGGTTTTGTTGAAGTTACCCAACAAAATAGGCTTCACTATCTACCAAAATTTTGAAACACACACTTCAAATGTCATATTTTTCAAAATTTATTCATGTTACTACTCACTTCTTCTCACAGTTTATCTTATATATGTGGCAATGTGTCTCTTGAGATAATTTGAGGGATGAAAAGTCCATATATGATAATAATGAAAGTTTAAATTTATATGTGTATATAGAAAATATTTAAGGGATGAACAAAAATCAAATAAAAATTGACTTACATGGTGTGTATTTGAATTGGAGTTTGCAAATTTAAGTTTAAACAAACCTGTTTGTAAATTGAAGTGGTTATTTATAACAATTTCAGTTATTTGATATTATGTTACATTTTTTAGATTAATTTATGTTTGTAAAATTTGTCAAACTCATACAGTTTTTAATTTAAAAGGTTTTCCATCTCAGATTTTTCATTTTTAAGATTGTTGTTTTAATTTTGTTTCAAAATGATATATTACACTTTACTAATGGATGAGTTTGGGATTTTTTTTTTCTTCATCAAATGTAGTTAAGTATTTCTTTCTCTACAAACCTTTGTTAATTCCCTTTATTCTAATATTTAAGTACTTTGTTAATTCTCTAAAAATTGACATACATGTGTGTATTTGAATTGGAGTTTGGAAATTTAAGTTTAAACAAACCTGATTTTATAAAACCTTAGCTGTAAATTGAAGTGGATATTTATAACAATTTCAGTTATTTGATATTATGTTACATTTTCTAAAAATAATTTATGTTTGTAAAATTTGTCAAACTCAGACTTTTTCATTTATTTATATTTTAAAAAGTTTTCCATCTCAAATTTTTCATATTTAAGATTGTTGTTTTAATTTTGTTTCAAAATGACGTATTATAATTTACTAATGGATGAGTTTAGGATTTTTTTTTCTTCATCAGATTTTAGATAAGAGTAAATATTTTTTCTCTAAAAAACTTTATTAATTCCCTTTATTATAATATTTAATTTTAATAATGATTGTATGAATTGATAAAAGTAATAATTTCAACTAGTTTAATTTTTAGTTTTTTTTTTATGATTTGATTATGTTGTGTTAAGTCTTCCGTGAAATTTCAATTTTTTTAGTTATTATCTAGATTAGAAGTAAATTTCAGATAAGGAAATATATTATAAACTGAATTTGATTTACTAAATTATATGTTATTGTTGTTCTTAAACTAATTAAGTTGTTTATTAAAATGAAATTGATTGATGGTTATATTTTTATCTATTATTGAAGTTAATAATTGTTTGGAATGACTAAATTGAATATTATTAAATATTTTTGGATAAATTGTGTTTTCTTTTAGTCTAAATTTGTGTTTTAGATTTAGGATATTTATATATATTTAGTTTGGTATTGGGTGAGTTGTGAGTTTTTTTTTCTAAAGTTATTTTTTTCTCATATCTCGATTAATTATGGAATTACTTTCAATTGAAGCCTTTAATTTTAAGCATAATAGGACTATTACTTAAGTGACTAATTGAATAATATTTAAGCGATGACTCATTTCACATAAGTTACGAGTAAACGTTTAAAAGAAAAAGAGACTGATTATTTTTTTCATTTCTATATGTTCCTTGTCCAAGTCATGAATCATAACTTAAACCATTCAGATTTTTTTTGTCTTATCTTTATTTTCTTAAGTTTTTATACTAAATATTATTCAAATAACATGTTGGAACTTTAGTGAATATGAACCTAAAATTAATTAGTATTTTATAACATTGTCCATTTTATTAACTTGTATGAGTTACTTAAATAATCTATACTTTTGAAAATTTAATTATTTATTATTTCAGAAATTAAATATAGCAATAATATGATGTTATATGTGTGATTTGAATGAGTTACTTAAATAAACTATACTTTTGAGAATTTAAATTATTTATTAATTAACAATAATATGATGTTATATGTGTTGATTTGAATCACTAAATATTACTTTCAAGTTTATTGGATGAAGGTGTTAACTTGAATTCAAAACTATATTACTACTTTTTTTATATTTATTGTTTTACATATATATATATATATAAAATTTAAAACTATAGTTTTGGGAGCATTATAAAAAGTGAATAAAAAATAAATAATTAATGATTTTTTCAATAATCTCTAATATTTATCCAAACCTAACATTTTGTATTATTTCTTTTTTTAAAAAAAAGTAAAGCACGTAATATTACTTTCTCTTAGAATAAATAGTGCTTTAAAGTATTTTAATATATATATATATATATATATATTAAACATGAAACCGAAACCTTTATAAATATTTTTCTGGAAATAATTTAGGGGAAGCATTTTTTTAAAGGAAACTATTGGACAAGAGAAAAGATAAATTTAAGTTTTGCCTATTAGAAAAAAGAGTGGGAGATTAACTAAGTCAGGAAGGAAAAAACTTCAAATTTTAATTTTTTTTTTCTTCTTTTAGCTATTGAAGAAGACAATAAAGATAATCTTGCAAAGTGAGTCTTATACCATTTTTTTATGAAAATAAAAGAGCACTTTCTTTTACACAAGGACAAAAAAAATTATTTTCAACACATTTCATTTTCAATCTCGAGTATTTCATATAATTTTTTCCCTTCATTTTTATACAACTAAAAAAAAAGTATCTGTCTTTTTCTCTCATTTCTTTCTCTACCAAATAGGCTAAAATATTATTCCACTTTATTTTATGTACTACCCACCATATCATTAAGCACTAGTGAACCTTAGAATTCGGCACATTTTGAATATCAGATATTAGTTGCGCAAACTTGAAGCATTAAACAAATGGCTTTCTGTGATGATAAATACCAAATGTATTTTAATGCATAAAGAAAGTTGTAATAAATTTCTTTATGAACCGAACTTAGATTTTAGTCTAAGTAATTAATCAAAAGGAGTATGAATGAAAAAAAAAAAAAAAAAAAAAACAAAAA
>Ga0209700_104369_pt1 | contig 25578 bp, 10 predicted proteins | sample SiratroredBW_FD_187528 | JGI IMG/M metagenome (GOLD analysis project Ga0209700, IMG submission 187528) | Root nodule microbial communities of legume samples collected from California, USA - Siratro red BW (SPAdes) (version 2) | ecosystem: Host-associated > Plants > Roots > Nodule | place: USA...
TATATATATATATATATATATATATACATATTTATATCACCGATCTGTATCCACTACGCAACAAAATAATTGCAAGGTTATAACCCAATTTCAGAAAAAATAAATAAAAATCTCTGAATAGTTCCTAAAACTTACAAAATCAACATCTGGTGTGCATTCAATAAGAAGAAAATGGAATAGGAATAAATTAAATAAACCAGATACTTTAACTTATATAATTGAACAACCATTTTTCTATCAAGAGATTCAAATTCCATGTCACCATAAAAAAATACTTTTAACAATGATTAGAATGAAATTTATAACAATAATACTAAAATTGTCGTTGATTTAATTATCATTAAAAAATCTAACAAAATAATAATCAATCAAATTATCTCATTTTGTTGACATATAATGACGATTTATACAATAATTGTTATTGTATTACTTTTTTATATTGTTTATATATTAAAGATTATTTTACTATTTTCCTTCGGTAGTCTTATCCAATGATATTTTGTGTATGGTCATAATTACTATCCAACCTAATAAATCTTTATAATATTTTACTTTCACGCTTTTTTCATGCATGAATACTCCATAACTAATGGAGATAAATTCTATATACCAAAAATTGAATAATAATTTTAAATATATAATCACTGACTCTAATATAATTCTCCATTTAAACTTGTCAATTTATAATACATTATTGTTAGTAACTAGTAAGTGATTTATATAGAAACAAACTATCATTAAACAATATATATCTCACATAAATTTTATATGTTATTATACAATTATGGAAATTCAACTCCAAAAAAAAGTTATTCATGGTTTTATTTTAGGTTTATGAAACTTATTTTAGTATAGATAAAGTCTTACTTTATTTATACATTTTATCTTTTAAGTTTTTCCATTTCAAAATTAATGTAAATTGAACTTGTAATCTTGATTTTGATACCAATTATTGAATTAAATATTTATCACTAAGTCAAAAGTTATAACTGATAATCAGAGCATAACTTTTTTTACTATTTAAAAACACAACAATTCAAATATCACAGTTTAATTATAACTTGATCCATCTAACCTTTGTCATGAAAAAATCCATGTCAACCCCAACAACTTTTATTCTAATTTTGTTTCTTAAATTTTAAATGAGGTAGAAGTCGATGCTTATTGTAGCATCTATCCTATATACCTCTTGATTTTTCACAATAAATATAAATTTGGTTAGTATTACCTTTACCTTCAAAAACATAATAACTGGTATATGAAGTGAAATTACCTAGTTACCTCTTCCTTTACTATAAAAAAAAACTTTTCTTTACTACTATTTTTTTACCTCCTACAGCCATCACCGTAGATGGTCAATTGTGTCATTAAACATTTGTCTTATTCGTTGAGCCACAAAAGAAAAGATACATTGAGACATTGAGAGGTGGTAACAATTCCATGAGCTTGATTTTAGATTTTTCAATTAATATCATCCTTCATTTAACCATATGAGAAATTTAATCAATTTATCTCATAGTTTTTTATTTGTTAACATTGATAGAGGCCAACTAAGAACATCTAAAGGATTTTCAATTCTAAGAAATAACTAGTAGCACTTAAAGTCGTCAAATTCTCGTGCAACTTTGGCCAAATATGTTTAAGGCCTTATCTCTCGAAATTGCATACATGATGGGAGTGACCAAATGATCCAAGATACCATCACTGTGGGTCTTTTCCAAGTTCAGTATAGAGCATTGGTGTGAGTAGGAGTTACAATAATTCCATAAATGAATCCAAATTTGTTCTTGAAAACAAGACTAATAAAAAAAACGTGATAACAGATGATAATTTGGTCCATTAAAAAAAACAAGAATTAATGAAGGATTTTCTTATGAATGAAGGTGGTACAATGAGGTGGGATCTTGAGAATAGTCAATATTACTTAATAATTCAGAGCTCTACTATCATAATAGAAGTAAAGAAGATACGAAAATGTTTTCTTAAAAAAGGAATATTGTTTTCCTGGGGATATACATGCGAGGGGACAACAAATCTTTAGTATGTTGTGAGAGATGTTTCCTTTGGTCATGATGGTCTCAAACATTTGAACTTTTATTAAAAGGGGTTGATAGATAAGGTCTTGAGTATTTATTAGCTGGAGTTTGGTATTTGGAGTGCACATCAAGCTACGAATAAACTAAAACACCAAATCGGGGAAACATTCTTTCCTAATTGCATCAGAATTCCCACTTACGCTTATATGCATCCTCATGCTCTACTTTTACTTCAAAATTAATTTCAAGCTACGTATTATTATTTTCTCCCATCATATATAATACCAAGAAAAAAATGATGCAGTCACAAAATTTGGTTGCTGGATCCACAGTTACAATTAAAAATTTGGTGAATGATTTTACTGTTGTGATAGCTGAGTATGGAAACACCAGACATTATTGGGTGGTAGGAGTAATATCTAGTCCTCACATGTTTTCCTAGCCATCTCGTGAACTCTAGTATAAAAGTTTCCCAAACAAATAACAAATTTCCAACGTATACTTCTATATGGTACCTGTGTTTACCTAATATATCTGTCAGACATGGCATGAACAACTTCAATTTTTCATTATATTCATGTTACGCATTATTTTGTACCCTTGTCGTGTCTTGTAATTTTTATAAGTTATCATATGCCCAAGTCTCTATCATATCTTATTTCTGTCTCGTATCAAATCCATATTTTCTTTAACTGTTCTTTCTCTACAAGATGAAAAACTCCTTCCGTTATATCCAATATATACTACATGGATAATCAAAGTTTATAATTCTTTAATACAGTAGGCTAATTTGGCTTTATTTAAAGGTTAACGAGCAAATTAAGCAGCATATTCCCTTCTTTTCTGCCATCAAATTCAAATTTCAAGAAGTTTGAACCATTACTATTCCAACGGCCAGTGAGTTTATTTTTGACAAGAATGAAAGTATTTGCAAGAAGAAACAAATCTGACACTCAAAGTTTCTCTTTTGTGGGGCCCTTAAATCTGGGAACCTCCTACCCCACCACATCACTCTCCTTCTCTCTTGATCAAAAGAAGATCATGTTGCCACCTCCACCACCCTGCTGCCCAATTTACATGTGGGTCCCAAATGCCTATGGCTCTGTGTCTGTGCTCTTTCTGCTCTCAATTTCAGTTACACACCTAAACTTATCCCACGCGCCTCCCTATTGTCATCGATAGTGAAGCACTTGATTGGCTCCTCTCTCCCATTGCACCCCTGGCCCATCAATCATGCACACAACCCACCCTTACCTAGACTCCCATCTTCTAACAAATCCAACATTTTCAATGCAAATTCAATCATTAACACTCTTCACTCCAAATCACTAATCATGCAATATCACTAATTAGGTTTCTTCTTTGAAAAATGTCAAACAAGTTTAAGTCAAATAAATGTTTTGCTGTAACATTTGCCTAAAAGCTATAATTTTCAGGGTCTAAATTGTAAATAAAAAATGTTAAGAAAACATTACAGAGTTTCAATACCTAATGAGGCAAGTTTTAGTTTGAGCAACTAAAAGTGAAACCACTTCTTGAGCAAGTCATGGCGAGAGATTCTCAGAGGGTATTTGAATTTGCATTACGTCAGTTGAACTCCTACCATTCGTGAGTGTAAAATTCGGTTAAATATGAAGTGAAAAGTGAGATTTAAGTAAAACAAAAAACGCTCTCTTATTCTCTTATGAACATCATGATGTGTACTCATTTTACACTTCAATTACATAAACCAAAAACATGACAAGGTAGTTAAAACATACGACATACACATTATGGTTTTATTACAGAATAATACCTCAACACCGGCGGAACCTTATCATCAAAATCTTTCCCGTAAAATAGCCATAAACTTTGGTCTTTAACTTTATACAACGGTTTATAATTGAGCACTACGGCAACACTTGGTTAAGTAATGAAGGCTATGCTTATTAAAGTAAAACTTAACATACACTCCAGTCAAACACAACCTAATCATTATGCTATGAATCATTACTCCTATACTTGGCGAATTAAATGAAGTAAGAACCAACCGAGAGAGACTTATCCTTCATTTATTATACTGCAGCACCATTATACAAGATGATTTACATTTGACATTGATGATAAGAGAAGAAGAAAAAAAAAAACAGACATTGAGAAGGTGTATATACCAAATGTATAGTACTATAAATTCCTTGGCGAGTGTCTAACAGAGCACCTGAAGCTTCCCTACACTGAGACCAAATATACAATAATAACCTAAAAAATGCCTAATTATACAGGAACTAATACTTTGTTCTCTCCCTCAAGTAATAATACAGAAAATGAGTTGTCAAGTATTCATTTAATACTCCTTATTATATATTTAATAAATTTCGAAACTTTATTGTAAATTAACATTTAGTATATACTTGACAACTCATTATGAGTATTATACTCATAACATTAGCATTACCATAACATGGGATACTAATACTGTAATTAATACTAATAATGATACGTATTAGGAACTTGCCGGAGAACCCACCGGAGAGAGGTAAACCTGACTCTGTATCACTGTCTTACCCATTTTGAAACCAGGAACCACCGTGAAACCCACCCTAAGCTCGCCAGAATTGGACTCCGAGGATTCCCCTGAAGCTGAAACAGGTTCTTCTGTCACACTTTCCATGTACACCTCAGAGAACCTTGTGTTCTTCTTTACCTGAAAAACAGTAACATCGTCATGAAACGATAACGCCAAGCAATGCAGGGTCCAAACGCGCTTTGCCATCTCTGCAAACGCGATGAAGAAAGCGGAATCTGGGTACCCTCCAGAGTTCACGACCTTCCTCTGGTTCAAGTTGCCAAACAAGGAACACTCCATTTTGGCGTGCACCACTTGAAGGTACTTGGATTTCAGGAACCTGGAGAAGGAAGAGTTTGGGTTGTGGGTTAAGTACTGTTTCGGATTCAGAGACTTGACCATTTTGAATTTGTCAAAGTAGAGGCTTTGCGCTTGTTGGAGTGAGTGTTTCTTAGGCGGGTCTTCTTGCACGTTGAAGTTTGGATTGTTGAAGCCTTCAAACATTGTTATGCACACAAATGATTCAAACGCGAAGCTTTTGTGAGTTGGTTTGGCGAAAACTGCGTTTGGATGGATGAACTTGACGGCGGCTTCTAGATCCCAATGAGCAGACTCCATCTCCGCCATCATCAACTTGGAGAAGCTTCTAACCGATCGCAAAGTGTGGTGAAGATAATGGACAAAGTGGGTTGGATTCAACGCTGAACGTGTGAGGTTATCGAACAGTGACAATGAGCCACTCGAGTTGAGCTTCTTTTCAAGTGTTTTGTTGAAGGAAACACAGTCATCGAGGTGTTTTTGGAGCGATGAGATGTTGGAGTCCTTGAAATCAACCTCGGCTTCGAGCCTCTTGATGGTGATTTCGTAGGTTTTCATCAGGCTCTGCTGTTCCTGAATCTCTGCGAGCATAATGGTGACTTGGGGTGAAAGATCAAGCTCTTTTTTCAAGAACCTGCGCTTCAACTCTGATATGGCTCTGAGTTCATCCACCACGGCTTGATCCGCGGCTTGAATGGACTCGTTGTTGTAGGGGTGTTGAGCCATTTGGAGTTCTGCATATGCTGCTTTGATGGTGGTGACCCCAGCGAAGAGTCTTGCAATGAGAGCCTCCATAACTGCTCTATTTCTGCTATTTCCTTGGTGGGTTTTGGTCTGATGATCGGAGAAGAGATCCTCCTTGACTTTGAGGTGGGAGTTGAGCATGCAAATGCCATTGTTTGAAGCGAGTTTGGTTGCATTTCGGAGGCTGATCACCTTCTGGAACGTCTTCGCTAGTTTCTTGCTCTTATTGTTGAGTGCTGATTTGGGTTTAACGGTTTCCATCTCGAGACAGAGATTTTGTTGTTTGAAGCATAAGAGTTTGAGGGGAACGTGTGTTGTGTGTGTTCACAGCAAAATCAATGAAATGGAAGAAAGGGAAAGAGTTTGGACTTGTGTGAGAGAAAATGTTCGCAGAAAAAGGAGATTTTGGTGGGAAAAGCAGGCGCAAATCTTTGACTATACTATGAAATCAGTTTTTGAGCCGAGGATAGCGATTAGTAGGGGCTGATATTAATATAATGGAGAAAATTAAGGAAATAAGAGTTCTTTTAAAGCGCGGGAAAAGAAAAAGGAGGAATGGTTTAGCTTTGTGATGAAAGATGTTAAATACTAGAACTAGGCTTGTAGTAGAAGAAGTTTGAGATAGAAGTCAAGCCACTGGTTATTTACTTTTTTTCCTTTTTCCATTTCCTTTGGCTACTTATTTTTGGAATAATACCTGTAGAGCTACCCAGAGAGATGATAGTGTGGGACCTATTGCCTTACGTGATTGATGGATATCATCAAATTGTTGACCCTACCAACCATACAATTCAGCTTTCCCCTCAAACTATTACCTATAATAAGAGTACATAGTGAGAGTTATGAGTTTAATACTTATATAGTAAAAATGTCAATTTGAATCTGTGATGCTTGTCTGATGGAGAACATTATGAAACATGTGAGGCGCTAGAGATGTTGTCTTTACGTTCGTAAACTAGAAGATACACCAGCATGCTAAATATCTTTTGGTTTGGAAAAGCAAATGATGGTTAAGCACTCACAGTAATTGTTCATGTAGATAACCAGCAAGAGTAAACACGATTTTGAACTCTTTTTTATTTTCATTTTTTTCTATATTGGCACCTCAAGAAAAGATTCGATTTAATTATTGGAACTGGTTCATTGTAGCTGTAGGTACATGAACGGCTACAAATATTTGTGTAGCTATAACCTGAATAAAGTTTACCATGATCCAGGCTTTATCTTAAAAATATTAAATACGTACGCATATAGCTTTTATTTGTGGGGGACACTACAGTCAGAAACATTATTGAGGTTTTCAAAAAGCTATTGCAATGGTAATCAAAACTCTCGAGAGATGAAGTGAAGGAATATTAGACAAGCAGCACTGCGGCAGAGATAGAAACAGAAACATGGAAAATGTTCTTGGTGCATTCTTTTTATTCATTGTATTCAGTAAAAGTCAAAAATAAACAACTAATGCAGAAAGTTATTAAGTTACATTCAGATCTTATCTACCTTTTATAAAAGGCAATTCTACTTGAATAAAGTAAGATAACTCTCTTTAACAATTTTTTAACATAATAATATTTAAATTTATATTCAAAATTTGTATAAGTCATTCTGAGTATATATTATATAACATGTTTAATTTCTGCAGCTATGAAGGACACTGGCAAGTCCAAATGAGCAAGTACTAGCAGCAAATATTGACATGTGTGAACTAAGTAGTTCCATTCTTTTCACACTAAGATATTCAATGTACAAGAATCTGGATTATAAATTTAAACTTAAAACTTGCTGAAATAAATAAATAAAAAACCAACTAATTTGAAAGTTTGCATTAATTACTCTGTTATCTTCTATTCGGAAAACAACTGAAATGAGCTTAAAATTATGCTATCATATTTTTTATAATTTTAATTAAACTCCACGTGAACACTTTCTAATATCATTCTTTTTTTTATTTGTCTATATTTATATAAATTAAAATTCGTAATTTGTACTTTATGTTTATAGAAAGCAGCAGAAAACAACAAAAAGAGTGCGGTTTTGTTTTGAGTTGTTTGAGGAGAGGTGCTGTCTCTGTCTGTCTCCGAAGCAAATGAAGAAGAAACAAAACTTTTCTTTAGGTTTTCTCAATAATTGCAAAATAGTTGGCAGAAGAAGAAGAGAAACTAAACGATGTGCTTCCATTCTTACATTAAAGGACTTTGGCTTTTCCTTGATCGCTATCATTGACGCAAGAATGCAGATATTGCACAATCTTGAAATTTTGAATTTGATTATATTTATATGTTATTGTTGCCAAAATAGTTGTACTAAGCTAGCATGAATTAATCCCACAGAAGCAGAGGATGGGACCAAGGTTGTGGCATTGGTGGGAAAACATCACGAAAGAGACACGGCCGAAAGAATGATTGTGACTGAAATATAGCCTCAGTTCTTAATTAAACTTGCAGGAAATGGGGTACAGCATAGTCAACTTGGGACAACAATGGTTTATCATAATATATTTTGCTTTATCTTCTTAAAAACCGAGCAAACATGATATGAATATATAACTAGATATTCACAATTAGGTTAGAATGATATTTCTATCTTTCATGGATATTTGAAAATTTTATTTACAACAGGGAGGTAATAGAGATGATTTAGAATTAAAGATTCATTTGTAAATTTTAATAAAGAGTTGTGATACTCTTGTTGGATCATATGCAGACTGATGTGTCAAATTGGTATTAGTTATATATGAAGATAAATCTTTTATCTCTAGTTGCACTTGGATAATAAATATATGGTATCTGTTTATTGTGATTGATGGTTGATGAAGTTCAAAATATTGTTGTTAGGTATCTCTGTTTAACATAGAGGTTATATTGGTGAAGAAAACTTTAGGCATACTTTGACTTAGTTGACTTAGTTTATACATCTAGTTAAGTCCATTTCAATATGTAGTTTTTGTAAGGGTATAATTATCATTTTCGAAAATTAATGGGGTGCAAGAAGCAATTAATGAGGTGTACAAAGCAATTGCCTATTTGTTTTTATCCATGAATCAAATATCATAAAAGCTCATTATTTGTGTGGAGTGATCTTTAGGCCAATCGAGACAAGCTTTCATTATATTTTTGGCATTGCATTCTACACCCCATATTTTTAAACTGCACCTGCACCCCATGAGAGGTGAAATGATAAACATGTCTTTAAAAAAATACATTCTAAATGACATATTACGGTTTATTTTTGGATCCAAAAAATATCATATAAAATATATAATATACAATCCGATAATACGTTATAAAATGTACATTTCAGAATATATTTTCAAATTTAGAAATGTATAATCTAAAATATATTAATACATTTCTGAATATATTTTTAAATTAAAAATGCATTCCATAATGTATATTCTGAAAAAATATTTTATAATACACAATATTGGAAATTCAAATTTTACCGGGCAGGATGCACTAATAGAAAAGTAGCCTTTATCATCGATTATGAGAGGCTTTTATTGTTGGGTCCCAAATCGAAGTTGACCCAGGAGACATTGAAAATGACGTCGGTTAAACAATCGACGTGGTGAAGATCATCGACGTGGTGCTTCACTCTATGACGTCGGTTGGAAGCCCAACAACTGACGTAATAAGGTTGTTTTTTAAAATAAAAATTAGAAAAAAAAAATTCAAAATTTTCCAAGATCGCTTTGATAAATCTCCAATACATACAAAAAAACAACCACAACAATTTCCATAACTTTTTGACAAGTATAAGTAGATGAAATAGTAGGCTAAAATCTAAAAAATTGAAAAAAAATACAAAAAAAATTAAAAAATAGGGTAAAGGATATAATTTTGGAAAAAAAAATTTGAATCCCCTCTGAGAATGGTCGAGGAGCTTCATTACGCAATTTCGAGAAACTTTTATTTTTGGAACGTCTGAATCCGAGCTTTCTATCAAAAGTTATGACCATTTGAAGTTTTTCTTCTAAAAAATTTTGAAACCTTAAATCTATGATACAAACATCCAGAAAGCATTCCAAGCATACAAAGATAAGAAAACATACCTCTTGTAAATAGTGAGAACAAAACCAATGAACGAAAATCAACCCAAACGAAATCCATCAAAACCAAAAAATACAAAAATAGAGTGAATGAAACCACAAAAGACAATGAGAGATGGAATATAACAACACGCGAGGGAGAACACCACGTACCAGTAAAAATATGAGCAAGAAAGCGAGACAAATTGCAAGAGAGAATGCGTGAGAGAGAAAAAGACAATGTGAGCTAGAGAGAACTATGAAGCAGCAGCGCGCACAAGAGTGAAAATAAGGGAGGGAGACAAAGTGTAAAAGTAAAAACAGTAAAGCTGGAAGCACCACGTCAGTTATGGGCTTCTAACCGACGTGGTGCATGGCCTGAAATCCCCAATTTTAATTATGATGGCCCACCATGTCAGTTAGAAGCCCAGAACTGACGTGGTGCAAACCCTAATTTCACCAAGCTTTTTTACCAATTTACTCAGCGTGACCATGATGTCGGTTGGAGTCCCATAACCAACGTCATGGTTGGACACACCATGTTGGTTTGTAGCTCCTAATCGACGTGGTGCTCACCCGCCATTTAAAAATTTTTAAATTTTGAATTTTTATTTTTTACTGATATATCAATAACGGTTGTTTTGTTTAACCGATGTCGTGTATACATCACAACGTCAGTTTTGGTCTAACCGATGTTATAAATATTGATTTATTTACAAAAATGTCACCGTGTTTTTAACAATATTAATTTTTGGTTTAATCGCCATTATATTGACGATGTAGAAAGTCTTTTTTTCTATTAGTGATGAATATATGGGTGCATAATGCAATGCCTTAACAAATTGTTGAGATTTATGAAATTGATTAATGGGTTCAATAGTTTAGATTTCAAGTACTTGAATTCCAATGTTCATACACAAATTCTATGAACTAATTTAATAAGTCATTTTCAATACCTCATGTCAAGTATTTATTAATGGTTATGTGATAAAAATTACACGGATTAAGTCATGATTAAATTGTGAGATTTAGATACTTATCCTTTTAAGTTAAAAAAAAATTGTTCTAACTATATGTAATATATAAGTAATAGTTTTTACCTAATGGTACGTGTTTTCCAATCATTGGTATCATAGTTTAGTTACAGTTTTGTAAAAGTAAGGTAAGCCACATCACAACTTTTATAGAAGGGACTAATCGTTGTCAAAACGGAGGTTTTTGAATAGTGCATCAATTATCATATGATACATATTAATTGAGTTAAATTATAAAAGCTTAAGTTTTTATATTCTTAAAAGTTGTGTGGTGAAGTTATAATTTAACCTGATAATTAGATTGCAATGTGTAGCTACTAGGATGAATGAAAAAATAACACGAAGGAAGCTAAAGAAGCAGTGAACAAAATAGAATAAATTATTAAGGGTAAATTATTTGTAGAGGACAAAAACAGGTACATTTATTGCATTTGGATGGATGTCTTTTCAGGTTCTAGCTTTAACGTTCAAATTCAGGATTTAGTCTTTTCTTTATTTTAATTCAATGTGATATATTAGCCTTGAAAGCAAGTTAAGTATATGTTTGATTTTTTTTTCTATTCTGGTTTAATTTTTTTTCTAAATTTTTAGGGTAAAAAAAATTATTCTTATTATGAATAAATCATATTAAAAAATTATATTAAGTTAATACGATTTTATTATAAAAAATTAATAAAATTGTGTGATATAATTTTAAAATTAACGTGTTATATCATTATGATTTTAATGTAATAAAATTAAACTTTGTCATATCAATATGGTTTTATAATAATTAAAATGATGTTACATCAACACTATTTCAATTAATACTTTTAATATCATTTCATTAATTGTATTATAATAAAATTATGTCAACTTTATATTATTATAACTGGAATTAAAAAAAAATTATCCATTCTAAAATTTTTAAAAAGGAATTATACCTATGTGTTTCTACTATAGTTTGAATTTAAAAGAAAGTCCTTTTGAATTTGAAATTGATGTGAATATTTTTATATAAATAATGGTAATATATAACCATTATTTAATGGTTATAGAAAATCAAGAAATGTCATTTAGTCATCTCGAGTGTAAATATCACAGATTATAGATTTGAGTCTTACAATTTTTTTATTAAAATATGTTAATATGACATAAAATTTTATTGAATTTTAAATAAGATATTGAGTCACAAGAATAAAAAACTATTTTTTATTTTAAAATATCACACAATCAAATAAATTATTAATAAATATAGATTTTCTAGGACTTTTTGTTATAGTAAAAATAATAAGAAAATTTTAAAAGTGATAGGATATATCGAAGTTCATAAAAGATAAATTAAAAATAGAACTTTGAAAAAAAAAATAAAAGAAACTATTCTAGATTAGATTTATTAATCATTCTTAATCTCTAAACATTCTTTGATGTTGTAAAATTATAAAATTAAAGATTAATGTTTACTTCTATTAATCAATGAACTCTAACCTAAACCAAATACTTTAGCAATATTATTTTTGGCTGAAGGCTAATTTTGCCATAAACAATATTTATAGTTTGTTTAAAGAGATAAGTATAATAGTTAAACTTAGGAGTACTTATAATTTGATATTAGACAATGGAAGAGGAGAGAAAACAATGAAGAAAGAGAAACTCAAAAGCCTTTTGTTATTGCTGAAATGAAGATAAATTTTTCAAACACGTGAGTTCAACAATTAAATATTCCATTCTGATGGGCGGAAGATTTGTTAAGAAAATTAGTTGATTCCAATATTCAATGAAAACAACTGTAATGGCGGTTTTTAAGTTCAGATGTAGACATTTTTTATGTCTATGAGATAATCAATTTCTTTCATCTGCATTAATATCAATAAATAATTTTAAATATAATCTATTATACATAATTTTTAATTGATAATGTGTGAAGATACTAACAAAAATAGAAATAATTGTTCTTAAAATAAACGTGAAATGGTACCTTTAATAAAAATAAAAAACATATTTTTAAAATAAAATAATTTATTTTTGTGTTTTTATTCCGCTTCTACTATTTAATTAATTAATCTTGTATTTCAAGCAATATCTTTATCTTGTGTTCATGATGGCTTTTGAGATAAAAACTTTATAACTTAATATTTTTTTTAAAGCGTGAGTATTACATGCAAAAAAATTTGAAAAAACCGTTGAAACATAATCAAACTCTTGTTTATACAATTTAAGCTATTTTACTAAACATTGTAAAAGTAAATTACTCTCTCACTTTCTAACAAGCATGCTTAATTATTTTAGAAAAATACAATTTCTTAAAAGTTGTAGAAAAATGTTTGGAAAGTGAGCATAAAGTCAAATAATACAGCGTATAAAGCATGAACACATAACATGTGTGTATTTATAGAAAAAGAGGAGGAAAAGAAGGCGGTGAAGGTGTGAAGAGAGAAGATGGGAAGCTCAGATGTGAAGGTGGTGAGCTTTTGGGTGAGTCCATTTGGGAAAAGGGTTGAATGGGCATTGAAACTGAAGGGGATAGACTATGAATATATAGAAGAAGATATCTTCAACAAGAGCGATCTTCTTCTCCAGTTGAACCCGGTTCACAAGAAGGTTCCGGTTCTTGTCCATGCCCACAAACCCATCGCTGAGTCATTCATCATCCTTCAATACATTGATGAAACTTGGAAGCAGTATCCACTCTTGCCACAACATCCTTATCAAAGAGCGCTTGTTCACTTCTGGGCCAATTTTGGTGACCAAAAGGTAATTAATTTATCAATTTTTGTTTTCTGCATTTGAAACTTCTTTTTATCATTTTATGAATTAAAATGAGGATGTTGTTGTGTTATGTTATTTATATATGAATGGAGATTCATCATCAATTAAAAATAAAATATCTTTTGATAGTTTATAAATGAATATAAATCTATTTTATAAATTAATTAAGATTGAATTAAGTTAAGTTCATTGATATAATATTAGTGTATATTTTAATAAGATTGTTAGACTTATTAAGCTAACTGTTATCGATTCCTATCGGATCAACGTTATATATAAGCTTAAAGTCTAGTTTTTTGATATAATAGTAACTGAATGATCCACGTCTTATCCGAAAAAATAAGCTTTTTTTTAATGGGTGTGTATGTGTGTGAATAACAGGTTTTGGAAGCATCATGGATTGCCATGTGTAGCAGTGGGGATGAGCAGGAAAGGGCTCTGAAAGTAGCTAGAGAAGCGATGGAGAAGATTGAAGAAGAGATAAAGGGGAAGAAGTTTTTTGGAGGAGAGAAGATAGGGTACCTTGACATTGCCCTTGGATGGATCTCGTACTGGCTTCCTGTTTTTGAGGAAGTTGGATCCATGCAGATAATGGAGCCATTGAAATTTCCAGCTACTACTGCATGGATCACCAATTTTCTGAGCCACCCTGTGATCAAGGAGAACTTGCCCCCAAGAGACAAAATGCTTCTTTACTTCCACAGTCGCAGAAAGGCGCTTTCTTCATCTTTTCAGGGTTGGTTCAAGGTTTAGATCTCTTCTCTCTCCATCTTTAATATTTTAGATGTTTGTCCAATAAGAAGAGACAATGATACTGACTATGTTTGTATTTTGGGCTCTGTATGCTGCTATTCATGAATCATGATATTTGAAAATCAACAAATTTTTATGCTCACCTAACGATCGCTATTTTATCCTTTATTTTTTTTTAAATAGATTTTCAAATGATTAATAAAATATAATTTTTCTGTGAATATGTAACTTACTTTATGTCACTTATATGCAAATGTCACGTTACAAGTGTGGTGAGTAGGGACTACACACACTTCTAATACTAAATATTAGAAAAGTGTTTGGAAAAAAATTGAAGAAAATAAATAGAAGGTAGAAAATGTGAAAGAAAAGATTAATCTTTAAGAAAGATAAAAACATGAACTAAGTAACATGAAAAAAGAAAATTATATTAAAAAAACTCTAAAATTTAGAAGTCTTCACTACGAATAATCTCACTTCAAATTTTGCAGACCTGTGATTACTTTGAATATTGCGTCTACAATAATGAGAAATATATATAAAAAGAAGGAAACATGAATCAAATAATAAAGAAAAGGATATACAATAATAGAGTAAATAAAATGAAAACTAAGAGTCATGATATGTGATTTCCAAAGCTTATGATTATTTTGAATATTCATGTCCAAAATAAAATGAATATATATATATATATATAGGAACTGCCACCATTCTAAAATCATTAATTTAAAAATGTAGCTCAAAATAACTTTTTTCTACATTGTCTACATTATATTATCAATTATAAATTAGTCTTGTCATCCTTATATATGTATACGTGCATATATATAATGTAAAATTTCTAAATCAATAGTAAATGAAAAGTCACTGGTTGTCAGTAGGATTAACGCTGCTCCGTATATGCTTCTTACAAGCCTCATGGTTAAGTAGTTCAATTAAAAGCCTTTTAAGTTTTTATATTTTAAAATAACTACAATCAATTTAATAAGAATATATAAATACGAGTTAAATAATCATAATAGACTAATAGTATTGAATTGAATTTTAAACATTTTATAATAAATTTATTGACTCAAAAGCACAACTTCTAACATGTGGGCAATAAATCAAGTATAATCTAAAAGTACTTAATAAAGTACTGCAGTTTAAAAATCCGAGAAATGACGAAATCAGTTTTCTGTCGACCAAATTCTTTAATTTTTCATTTTATAACGTAAATTATTCAAAATTAAATCAACTAAATTGATTTTAACTTTTCCCCTCTTCAAAAATTACTAACCAAAGCACTATTATGTAAAATAAAAAAAAGTAAACGTCTTGCTCTTCAAATTCTAATCTTACAATTTACGATTTATTTTTATCAAAATTTCATTATATTTGGAACTTATAAATTTTAAAAGTTGTCTGATACCAAATTTATTAAAACTCCACAAAAATCAGAATAGAAAGGTAATAATATAGATGCAAAAAATTACGAATGAATCAAATTTGTTAAACTTTAAAAATGTTCTTGTTTGCGGGGGGAAAACTAGAGACGTTGAAGGTACCAAAATTGCAATTGAAGTTTTTAAAATGTTTGGATTTTACCATTCTAAACATATACGTTCTTTATAACTAGAAAAAATTTCCATTCAAATTTTGCCTACTGCTATTTAAAAAAAGGATAAATGAAAAGCCTAGAGGATAGCGTTGTAACTTTAGTTGAAATAATACTACTATAGCAGATATGGAGTTAAGATCGGTAGTATTATGTCGCATATTAATAATTTACTGTTACATAGTATGTCATTCAAAAAGCCTAAGTACAGTGTAACTATGCATAGAATAGAAGATGCAATCACGTTTCGGTATCCGTCTGAATTTTGGTTTCGTCACGTACGTGAAATGAAGAAATTGTATAATTTTACAGTGTAATCATACCTAAGTCATGGGATCATTCGTATCATAACCAAAATCAGCTACCTTACAGAACATACTATACAATAATATGCAATGGAGACTTGAATATACAAAACATCGTCACATAACACTTGCATTTTAACCTACACTTGAATTGCTTCGATGGTTAGATTCATCACAAGTTAAAACCCGTTCGTTTACCCTTGTACCAGAAAAACAAAACCAACTTACCCCACTTAAGAACAGGGAGAAGAGTTCGTCTATACCATTTCTCAAAATCAACATCATCCAAACCACGCTCTGTAAAACTTAGCAGTGACTGGTCTCACCTCACGGATCCAAATTCCAAAACAAACTTGAGAAAATTCAGGCAGGCAACTTCAGTTTCGAATTGTTCTTCCAACTGTAAGATAAAACTCCTTATATTACCTATTTGCCATACGAGCATAGTAAAAATAAGAAATAAGATCGACCTTAAATGACAATAACATTACCTGATGAAGTAATAATAGAAGAAATCTGCATATAAAGCTGTCTGAACAACACCTGAGATGCCAGCTGTAAAAAAAAAGAAAGTCAGAATATACTAATGTAAACATATAATTCCAAAAGAAGTTCTTATTTTCAGCCTTAATTACCAATCCATCTAGTAAATCGTGGCTCAGTCAGATAGCGGTATATCCAGTTCAGGATGTAAAATGCACGATACGCACTGCAGTTTGAAAATAATTACTACATTCAGAGACGTTCATATTGAAAAATCTGTACATCTTGCTAAATGCTTGAGTGATTGTGTAGACATCAAGAGAAAAATTAGTAAAAATGCATAAGCAGAAAAGTGCCAACTCAAACCAATAAACAAGATTTGCAAATCAGGTACGATAAAAAAGTGAGGACAAACATGTAAAAATAGAAGTATAATCTATAACACATCAATTTGGACGAGGTTAATTTCTAAGCTATTTCAAGATGGCAAATATGAAGACACCATTGTCACTATAAGTTCCCAAGAACTTAGAAAGGACAATCTGCAAATAAACAGCATAAAAGAGAACATAGTGTAAGGTACCAAAATATAAATGCAGATCTTAAAAAGAGAACTAACTCAACATAAGAGTGCATACCCAAGAAAGAATACATATTGCCCAGTCAAATTGTCCACATTTCCACTTCTTTGCAACAAAACCAACTGGGGCAATATTGCAACTGCTTCCAAGTATATTGAAAATGCCCAGAAAACCTGTTCACAGATTTACATAGAGTATAATCATTCATGATGTTACAATGTGTAATGGAATTGTTATAAAGCTGACATGTAATGCACAAAAGCAATTTTTAGACTGGCAATCAACAAGGGAAAGCAATGTATGTTTGGATACGAGAACATTTGAAATCTTGTGATGGATTTGCTTTAACTCTTGCAATATTAAGCTGAAAAAATAAAGAGAACAGCCAGTTACACATGCCACAGACTCCAAAGGAAATAAATAGCCACAGAAGTTTTATAACACACTAAGCAGAGGCCTACCTTACCATTTAAAGGCTTTTTAGCCTTTCTCGGTTAATCATGTATCAGGGCCATAATAAGAAGGCAGGCATGGGTTGAATTGTTTTAAACTACCAACGACATGCATTTTTCTCCCAAGTGCTAGCTTAAATATAGTGTGAAACTTGGTCATCTTTCAAATAATTTTTAGATTTCCTCCCAGAAATATCAAGAGCACTCAAAACCCAGTTACATTTTTTGGGCCATAGTTGTCATTCCTGGATGGCAGAGCAGTGCGGCTGACTCCAAAAATGGGATAGCAGGATAGCGGATAGAAGATAGAGGGATGACCCCAAAAGTGGGATGACGGAATGACTGCTATTCTAATATTTTTTTTTTTATATACTAAATAATTAATATATAAGTTAAAAACAAAAAAAGAAACAAAAAACTCAAAATTCATACGCCAACCATCATTTATAGGAAAACTCATGGTACTTGAACAAATATAGAGTATAAAGTCAAGATAAAACAAATGTAAAGCCTAAATTTAAAAAAAAAAAAATACTGAACAAAAAAAAAGAATTACAAATAATAATAACACAAAAGGCAACTAGGGAACGAAAATAACAATGGGAACTAGGGAATAAAAAAAATAACAGTGGTTTTGAACGAAAACAAAAATCTAAAAAAAGGAAAACAAAAGAAACAAAGATAAATGATTAAGAAAATTGAAAATCAGACATTCACTCACTAATGAAGTTGGGTTGCCAGAGAGTGAGTAGCTGGACAGAGAGGGTCACCAGAGAAGAACAGTCATGATGAGAAGGAGAGGAGAGGATGTAGATACTGTGTTCATGAAGAATGAGAAGTTTTTCCACATGAATAAACAATTGAGAACTTCAATCTTAAAACTTGCTTTTCCTATAGTTTCTGATTTTGTGAGAACAGCATTCAAAGACGTAACAATGATTTTCCAGACAGAAAATATAAATTGATACTCTACTGTTCAGAAAGTTTGGGAATACCTTCACTTTCCATCCATGACAGAAAATTCGACACTTTCCAATGGAATATTAAAACCTTAAGTTGCATTGAATATAATCTAATGAAGCTTTAGTAAGCACAAATAAACAAAATTTTCAAGAAGCTAATGTTCAGGTATTCAAAAATTATCACGCAAATGAGGGAAGGAGAGGAATAAAATCAAAACCTAAACCGAATCTCAATGTTTAAAGGAATTTGGGAGATTCTACATATGACATATATAGCTATGGTTTCAAAAGATCCAATCCAAGTACCATTCTAATTTTATGGTAAGCAGTGAGCAGTGGAACATGGTAGCTGTATTCTTCCACTTGCCGTACCCAAGTTGAGCCATAATGATAATAATTGCTCACTCGAAAAGAATACAGCATCCAATGAACCACCAGTCTCTGTAAGCCATTTTTATAGTGCATAGTTACGTTCAAATTGAAGGCATGGTTAATTTGCCAACGCTCAGATCACACTTCACAATTTCAAGTGAAAAACAACCATTTCAAATTTCAAAAGCGAAGGAAATTTGTAATATAACTTGATGGTATTTGGTTTATTTTCAGTTTCCATTTTAGTTAATATGACCTCATTAATATTTACAAAAACACCACTTCAATTTGTTTTCACTGATTGAAATTCCTTCTCAAAATAGGAAATGAACCGAGAACAGATGGCATTTTTTGTAATTATTAGTGCAAACGTATCTGCTGAAAATGTATTAAAAAAACACCATAGAAAATGGGGTTCCATGGGTAAAGAATCATTCCTATCAACAAAAGCTCATACTTATAAGATTTCTGAGCAGTAAAAAATGCTGTAAAATTTCAGATCATCATAACTACAGTACCCAAAAACACAAGAAGGGTGGATCTTCGTTCTTGAACTCAACCATCACTTTCCTGCTTATCTAAACCTGGTCACTGGAACCAGGCAAATCAATCATCTATGCACATACAACACATCTTCCAATGGCCTTCTTCTAAAGAAGTAAACATTTGGGGAAATGCACAACAGTAAAACCCCACAATTCAAATACAGAAGAAGATGACAGGCTAAGCGTAACTAACAAAAAGCCAATCTATGCCACTAGACACTACTTACAGAACACATTCACAATGCAAAATTATAAAAAAGAAAATAATATTAAAAATGAATTATTAGAAACTAGCATCTACCTAACAGGATAAAAGAGAATAGGAGGTACACTAGGGGGAGTGAATTAAAAAGTTACTAGTAACGGACCTCTTGAACGGAGAACTTTTCGTGCCAGATGAGTGCCAAAGCAAAGCTGGCCCCAACAAGGAAAAAATAGCGAAAAGTGTCGAGTTCCCTATCGTAACTTCTCCGGACGACCGGGTGGAAACGCATGCACCAAACAATGGCTAAGGAGCTGGCAATGAAAACCACCTTCATGATGGTGTTGTAAACGGAGATGAAGTCCGTGAACAGATCCAAATAACGAGCGATGAACACAATCGCGTACAGTTCTTGAGTCTTGCGAGAAACCCCTGAAACCCAAAAATAACAGTTCCAATAAATAGGCGAAATAACGGAAATGAAATAGTAATAGAATTGATCATAAATTTTTGATTGGCGAAAGAATGTGACTAAGCGAGTGAAGTCGCGAATGGACATTTGAAAATAGAATGCAAATTAGTGGGAATTTTGGGGAAGCGGAAGAAAAAAAAGGATTAGAATGAAGAGTGACCTGAGCATGATTTGGTGGCGTAGATTTTGAGGAGAAGGACGATAATGCTGAGAAGATGGGTCATGTCCCCGGCGAGCCTGAAGACGTTCATGGTTTTGCCCTAACGAGAGAGACACAGAGAAAACGTTCGAAAGCAGAGAAAGGCAGAGAGAAAGGAAGGGAACGGAGAAACGAGACGCAGCGAAAAGGAATCCAAATGAAAATTGCGTGACTGTGTTCTCTTGTGCTTTCTTATTTTTTATTTATTTTTCTTATTTATTTAATTATTATTTACGTTTTGATAAACGGTTTAAGCATTTATTTATGTCTTGACACCGTGACCTCTACTTTGTATATAGATGATGGAGCTCCCCTCACCTCTTCTTTCTATTTTTGTTATTAATTATTATTATTTTATTATTTTTTCCGGTCTTTTCAATTACTAACTCTTGTAAATTCCGTTTATTATTTAGAAAATTAATGTTAATTTTTAACTGAAATATTAACGAGATGAAATCCCTTAGTAAAATAAAATAAATAATAAACTAATTTCTTATTTGTCTTCCATTCAATCTCATAACTGTTATAAGTTATTATTATTATTATAAAATAAAGTTTACGTTACAGGTCTTTCATTTCAACCAAAATATATCGTTAATTTTTTTTATTGAATTCTTTAACTTTTTAAAGTTATCGTATATTAATATTTTAACAGTTTTATGCCACCTTAAACTAAACTCATATCTGCTTGTTTAGGTTAGGGATATAATTGAAAGTTTAATATAGAGACCTAATTGAAAAATTCTCAAATAGTTTAAGAAGCAAATATTGAATAATTTAAAATAAGTTGCATTCATACCCTTTTGAATTTTCTTAAATTACATTAATAATCCAGTTCTTTTAAAATTTTAGAAAAAGTTTTCATTTATTTAAAAGTATTTTATTATCATATCTATCGTACATTCACTTCTTCAATATTTAAAAATATTAAACTTACTTTTATAATAATAAAAAAGCAATCAGAAAGTGTAAATATAATTAGAAAAAGAAGTTACAAAATGATACTGTAATTACTTAATAATTTAATACACGAGGAAATTATTTATATTATATGTCTCTTTAAATGATTTAATTTCTTTTAAAGTATTTATCATTTTTGAAAAAAATACTTCTTTATAAATACATTTTAGTTACTAGGTTCCTTTATTTGAATATTTAAATGAATTTAAAATTACATTTGAGCATTTTTAATAATACTTTTTTCAAAAAATATTTTATCATAGTATTTTGTATAATTACTTTTTTAAATGTGCTGCTTCTTAATATATATACATATATATATATATATATATATATATATATATATATATATTATTTATCATTAAGACTAATTCAAGTATCAAGTTCAACACAATAATGAATGTATCATAAAGGTTTTCTTACAAAATATAAAATAGTTTTGCTCCTAAACTTTATGTGCGTGACAAAGAAACAACAATCCAATTACACACACACAAGATTCCTCACGAAGCATACAGCTTAGAAATTTCTTATTCCTTACATTTATTAATTTTAGTAATTTCTTACATTCATATTGAGTCATCATTCTCTGTTTTAAAAAATTTATTTAATTTCCTATATTTTTGTTTACTGGAGTTGAAGCTTGAAGTGACTAAGCTATGGAAATCACAAGCTACTAACATCATATAATTTTGTTTGTTTCTCCCTTTCTGGTCAGTGCGTCATCTTTTTTCTATTTGTTTGCACCCAACATTTTAAAAGAAAAACAACTTACCATTGAAAATGTGGTATACAACTCGGATAATATTTAATGTAAACTTTCTTTCTATCCTAGTCACAAAAATAAATTAGAAATGCCTTCCAAAATTGTGTGTTGCAAAGAATCTATCTCAACATTCCACTTTAGATCTTACAAAGACATCATAAAAAATTGAAAGATTTTTGTTTAATTTCCTTTAGATTTTCTTTGTGGAGGATAAGAAAACCAATGTTAATGTCTCAAAGTCAAGAGGTGTTGTCGAACCAAATGAATACCCAAAGACAAATCTATGAGTCCTGATATGATTAGGGAATTTGAAATCATATAAAAGTAGAAAGGAAAATACTGAGCATGAACCAGAGATATAGAAAAGAGAAAGGAAACAAGATTAGAAATTGCGTTCTTGATGGGAATTGTTGAATTCACAACAAAACCATTGAGGATTGTAACACGGTTTTAACGTAACATTTGGTGCATCCTGGTAAGTCCTCTCACACGGTTTAGCATACATGTCAAACGAAGCTTGTTACAATAAATGCCTCTCTTTGCACCTTGTATATAACTCGCATATCCTTTCGCTCATCGGGGTATATTCTGCTATTCGTTTTTTCCTTCAATTTTTCAAACCCTTCGTAAACTCAACTTTTTGTTTCAACAATAACCTCCTCTCAGATTTTGGGAACTAAATCTTATTATTCAATGGGGGCTGCTCTTGCAACTGCTAAAAGATGTAAGAAACAACCATGTCATCTCGGTCACAAGCAGAAATTGGAATCCCAAGAACAGGAACTCAGCAAGACCAAAATATCTCTTGATTGTTTCTCACATCAACAAGCAATAATTTCCAATTGTGCAGAGGTCTCTGGACTGGTAAACATGGCTCTGGAAGAGGCCATGGAAGCACTAGCAAATCCAAACATTAACATGATTGGGGTGTACGGATCCAGCACTTTGCGTGCAAACAATTTGATTGAGAAAATGTCAAGAAGAGTAAAGAGAGATAACTTGTTTGATGTAACTGTGATGGCAACTGTCACAAAAAAGCCAGACCTGAAGAGGATTCAAGGAGAGCTTGGTAAGATGTTAGGTTTGCAATATGGCGAGGAGAGTGTGGTTGGAAGAGCTAAACTTCTGTGTGATAGGATAAAGAAAGAGCAGAGGATCCTCATCATTCTAAATGATCTATGCGCCGGACTTAACTTGGATAGTGTAGGAATCCCTTTTGGAATTCATCATAAAGGTTGCAAAATAGTCTTGCTATCGGGGTGTGCAGATGTATTGGCCAACCAAATGAACACTGCAACTAGTTATTTCTTTTGAGTCCTAGTTCTAAGAATAACTCACAGCTTGTTTGTACAGAGGTCACAAGATAAGAGAAATTAGTAAAGCAATTTAAGATAACAAATAGAAAACAATGCCTCGTTCAGGCCCTAATCTCAAGATCTTCCTCAGAACAATAACATTGTTTTCTCCCCTGTTCTATTTAATTGGAAGTACAATGATCCTGGCTTTTATCTCCCCTTGAAGCTCGGAAACCATTTGTATAGAGGAAAAACGAAGATGGAAGAAAGTGTTGGGTTGGTTTTCTCTTTGTTAAGGTCTAAACCCATAGATTTTTACGTATACATGACATATGTGTCAGATTTAATATAATGCATTTACATTCTGATTAGGTTAAAATAATAAAAAACTAATCTAAGTGTGTGTAAAGTGTAGTGTAAAGTGTAGAGAAGTGAGTGTGCACCCACTTTGAAGAAGAAAATAGAGACTAACAAAATTTACAATCACTTCCTACTTCGGTTGTTCTGAAGATCTGATGATGAAATTTTGTCCGATCAAACTGTAAGATTTCTTATTTATAGTTCTTCAATCAGAATGGTGGATAATCCCGAAAAAATTTGAAAAGTGTTGTCCACAGCAAATCCATGTCATCGCCAGTGTTTCTTATTTAGAAGATATAACTGGAAAATCTTATTCAAGTATGCTCAAATCAGAGTCTGATTTATTTCAAGAAAATTTACCAAGAGAGGGGTAAAATAGTTCTTGAACTTTTTCTTATTAAATTTCAACTTCTTTTGAACCATTGTTAATGAGTATTTAAAGATTAAAAAGAGTTGTATATACAGTGATTGGTTTTTATAAGACTCATTGTATCTTATATCTTCTATTTAATTTGGTAACAGTAGATTATTTAGCGTCTCAGTTTTTTATATCTTTTGATAGATTTTTCAAACGCTAATTATTAGTGCTGATTGAATATTTGACTTTTCTTATTTGGTTGATGGGTGTTTCCGTATTATTCTCGTATTATTGGTTCCACTCAAGTCCTATGAGAAAGTATAGAATCCATAATAGAATATCGGGGTTAATGATCCTGGCTTCGATCTGGTTTATTCATCTCCCAGACTGCTACAGCAAATTGACTTCTGTTGTTTAATTATTCTTTAGTTCGAAAGAGAGAAGAGAGGCTTTTGTTAGTTTTTCAACCTGGATTTGGATGATTAATTCAAACAAACTATAAAAAAAGGTTTTCACACATACTACAGCTTGCTTAATTGTGACTGATTTGATATAACATCCGCTTACCTGAATGATAATAGAGGGTACTCATTTTTTCTGCAGAAGTCTGCATCATTTATCAGCTCAACCAAATGAGATATCACTTCTCATTCAATTTTCCCTGCACTTCCAAGGGAAAGGCCAAGCCATACAGTAGCCAAATTCACTTTTCAATCCACTTTATCTTCCTTGATATACCACCTTAATCTTCCTAACAGATGGAGAAAATATATCCCCCACAAAATACAACCATAAATTATTTCACAACCAAACCTTTTATCTAACTGTCATTCACTTGGCATCTATATAAGCACCCTCCTCCATTCCACCTTCCACGCATCAAAACATTCTTTTCCATAACAACTTCCAATTTTTCTGCAATTTAACAGCAGAGCTATCTACAGCTTTCGATTATCAACAAAAGGATGAAGCAAACTCTCTTATTCTCACTCCTACTACTTTCCCCCCTTTTTTCAATCACCACTTTAGCTCAGTCACCAGCTGCAGCCCCTAAAGCCCCAGAGAAACCTGCTCCTGCAAAACCTGCCCCTGCTACACCAGCTCCGGCTCCTGCAAAGCCACTAGTCCCAGCATTACCCCAGTCACCCTCTTCAGGTGCCGGCTCTTCTGGCAGCCAAGACATCGTGAAGATCCTAAGAAAGGCCAAGTCATTCAACACACTAATCCGGTTGCTGAAAACCACCCAAATCATTAACCAAGTGAATGCACAGCTTGTGACCTCAAAGAATGGAGGCTTAACCGTCCTTGCACCCGATGATGGTGCCTTTTCAGAACTGAAAGCAGGGTACTTCAACTCCCTTGGAGACAGGCAACAAAAAGCATTGATACAATATCATGTCCTCCCCGTTTATGTCTCAAGCTCAAACTTTGACGCTCTGAGCAACCCTGTGCTGACACTGGCCA
>Ga0209700_104370_pt1 | contig 25573 bp, 8 predicted proteins | sample SiratroredBW_FD_187528 | JGI IMG/M metagenome (GOLD analysis project Ga0209700, IMG submission 187528) | Root nodule microbial communities of legume samples collected from California, USA - Siratro red BW (SPAdes) (version 2) | ecosystem: Host-associated > Plants > Roots > Nodule | place: USA...
ATATATATATATATATATATATATATATATATATATATATATATATATATATATATATATTTTGATTATATGAAAATAAATGATACTCCATAATTTAATGTTTATGTTATTGTATCTGTAAGTTATTTTACTTAAAATCTTGATCATTGGGAGACGAAAAATCACATAACAATAATAATACACTAATACTGAATGCTCTTTCTAGTTTGAGAGTCTTGCCCTCTTGACTAAGACACTCTGGCAAGAACCAAATGATCCTCATGATGTAGACCATCAATTAAATAACTTTTCTTCTATAATTTACTCAATAAATACCTATATTTTTATCCCACACTGTGTTGATTATATATTGGCTAAATTAGTAATTTGACTTCTCTATTTATTTAATTACTTCAATTTGATTTTTTTAATCAATTTAATTATTTAATTTTCAAGATTGATGTAATATTTTCATTTTCCTCTAATTAAAAAAAATTAACTTTTCTTATATGTGACATACCAATAAAATACCATGTAGCTACAACTTAAATAATTTTCCAGTTTGGATTTATTAAAGGAGGTGGGTGATCCATTTTTTAATCTGGAATGGTAGGAATACTACTCAAGATTATCTGTTTTGGAATTAATTCTTACTGAAATATCTTATCTACAATTATTATAAATGCTGTTTATTTTATACAATTTCAGAGTGATTATTCTAAAATACTCAAGCATTATTTTGTAAAAGTTTGATTCTTTTGAAATGTAGAGCTTGGCATATTTATTTTATATGATTTAGAATGTTAATTCAATAATTATTTTCTACCTTTCTAAAATAAGAATTATTCTACAAGAAATACACTTAGATCACCCTTTGTCAAGTTATACAAACGATAAAAAATCAAAACACCCTTTTGTTTAAGTTATACAAACAACAAAAATCAAAAGCTCAAAATTTTGGATACTGCATTAGCAAAGGTGATATTCAATATAAGAAAACGACATTATGACGAGCTTCCAATAAAATGTGTTTAGCAGAATGTAAAGATTTTGTAAAATATTTTTTGAATCTCTCATTTCTTTTCAAAATAGGTTTAATTTGTAATTGATATTATATAAAATTTTGTTTTGTTGAACTGATACTTTTAACAAGGTCAAAATTTCTTTTAACCAGTTAAAACAGAACTATGAAGTTTTGAAAATTTTTATTTAATAAAATGTTATTTTAGTCTGCTAAAATCAATTTATGTTGTTGTTTATAAAAATCTATTGTTCATGGGAATGAGTTAGAAATGAAAGTGTGAAAAATAATATTAAAAACAAAAAAAAAAGATAAATTTTAATTAAGAATCTTTCTTCAATTAATTGAATGAATTTATCAAGCAAATTTACATAAATCCATTGTATTTTTCACATAATCAATTATTTAAGTAAATAATAATGAAATATTTATAACATAATTTATTAGGCACAAAAAAGATAATAATTATGTTCGTTACATATAAATTATGAACATTATTAAATTTGTATTAATTATATTATTTTTATTAATATGCATTTTATATTGTTATAAAATAGAAATATGTAACTATTCTTTATCGCCTCATCAATTATATCATAAATATTTTATATTATAAATAAAATATAAGAAAATACAGTTATATAATTTATAGTATAATAAAATACAATAGTAGAATAATAAATATAAAATTTAATATTTTATTAATATTAATTTTATATTATGGAAATAAGTAATTAAAATGAAATACTAGATTAAAAAATAAAGTAATTAATTTAATATTTTACTAATAATTTTGTTTTATATTATAGTAAAACATATAATTAAAATAAAATAAAAAAATAAAATTAATTGTTTTAAATTATGATATTTTTGTAAACTAATTTATTTTAATATGTTCTTATTTTGAAATATAAATTTTTCATTCATTACAATTTATTTTGAATCTCATTTATATTTTTTAAAAGATATTTTTTATATGAATTTATTTTGGAACTTTTATTGTAAAAAATATTTTTTAAATATATTAATATAAAAATTTATTTTATTACATCAATCAAATAAACTTAAAACTTTGTTCTATTTTTTTTTTCACATTCCACTCTTTCTACCTCAATCTAAACATTCCAACTTTCAACTATCTCTCTCCAATTTTTTATTTTTTTTTCACTCCTTCAATCTAAACGATGTAATTGATTTAATTATGAATTAAAAGAATAGAATTGATTTAATTTTAATAAGAATAAGTATGAATTAAAATTTAAAAAATATTATTTATGAAGTAATTAATTTATAAAATATGATATAATATTAAAAATTGAAATTGACTATACTTAAATAATTAATTATAAATGATGTCAAATGTTTTTCCACGTACCAATTTTACTAGTTAAATTGTAATAAAAAAATACAGATGAAAAATAGGAATTTGAGATTATATTGCAAGACATACAAAAAAATATCTATATGTCTTGCAACAATTCATTAATAGCTTGTAAATTAATTGTTGATTATTTGATACCTTTACTACATGTAGTTTTGTAAAATAATTTGGGCGAAAAATTAATTTTCAAAGATAATAAAAATTAAATTTGAAATAAAATTAAAATATAAAAATATAAAAATCTATAATTCTAAATCATAGAAAGTTAATATTATCACTATCTTCTATTAAAAATCTTTAAAAAAAAAATTGTTTAGAAATTGGCTTTTTTTTACATGTAAGAGTATCTACAACCTAGAATCCGCAACCTGTGCAAAAGGAGTTGGGAAGAAGAAAAAACACAAGATTTTACACTTTATATAAAAAAAATGAATGTGTGATTATTAAATGTAGAAAATAACTGAACATTTGGATTCCATTTAAATGAAGTTCCAGTACACTAATGTAACAAGAACTGATGATCTGATAAAGTATTATTGTTGTAATTACTATTTCAGAGAAGAACAACAAAAATAAATGTTTCTTGCATCCCATATTTTTATTCAATTTCCAACACACTTTCTCTAAGGTATTCAAAAAAGTTTTGAATGACATATTTTAGAAGCATTTTAAAAGATATATTTCAAAATATATTAAATAAAACAATTTATAATTTTGGAACACTTCTATTAATTTTTTTATTATATATTAATTTGATCAAAACAATTTAAATATATCATAAATATACAAAAATTTAAAACTTTCTTAATATTTCTTTTTAAAGACTTGTATCAGAATGTAAATAAGTATGACACTCCGTGCAAGATTTCATATTTGTACCACTTGAAATTAATTTCTAATGCTAGCGTCATGAACCAAAATTAACTTTTACGTAACTTACAACTTAAAAATGAGAACATTATATGGACTAAATGTATAAATGTATAATGTAATGTTTTATTTTGTTATTTTTAATGTGTGGGAATTTAATGTATCATTAGAGTAAATTTTTGAACGTATCATTACACTGATGGAAGTGTATGACGAAAATATAGGGTGCAACGAGGAGATAAATTATTCCTTCTTACACCTACATAAAATTTTAAAATTTAATATTAACTTTATAGAAATTATTAAAATAATTATTTAAAAAAATATAAATTAAATGAAGTGTCATTTAATTTTTATATATATTTTTTTAAAATAATTAAGATAAGGTGTTATCTGATTTATATTTTAAAATAAAATATAAACCGAATTATATAAATTGAATGAAATATCATAGTTTATAAAATATTAATTTTACCAGTAATGAAGGGGTGAAAAGTAATGTTTGACTTTTATAATTTTATATAAAGATATAATAAATTTTTTATGTGTAATATGAAAGTACAGTACGATCATGGACTATCATGGAGGTGCAGGAAGAATTCGTCCAAGAGGAAGATACTGGCCATACTGGCTCAAAAATTAGCCCAATTGTTTTGATAAGATGCCTGACCCGGTCCATTACTTGCACTCCAAGGACACCGCCAATCATCTTAGGCATAAAAAATGAGGATCAAATAAACTGAAGAATATTCCTTCCTTTTCCCCAAATTTATTATCTGCAAGTTTTGCATTTGTGAATCTCTGATCTTCTGTCTATTCAAAGTCCCTTCCTTTTTAATCTTCTCTTCTATCCCATTTCCTAGATCCGCTTGCTTCTTCCATCGTCAACTAATTATGGTTCTTCACAGAGAACTCGACCATCTTTTTTTATCCCCCTTCACCGACACTCCCAAAGGTAACTCTTTTATTTTTTGGAAAACAAACAAAAAATGCACTTTTTTTTTCAAAATTGCCTGCTCTTGGAGATGGTCTTGAGCTTATTGAATTTCAATGATTGAATCTTGCGTGATCAGATCCATGTTCCTCGTATTCTTAAATTAATTAGTAATTTTGTTGGAAATGATTAGATGGGTCGAAATCCAGTGGCATGTCCATCGAAAAGAAGATAGAGTTCCTTGAGAGCTTAACTGGAAAGGTTGGTATACTGTGTATATTACATGTGCAATTATAATTGTATACTGTGTCATCACATCAGGGAGTAAGTATCGGTATTTCTCTTCTTTCTGATATGGAAATGTAATGGATATTTTTGAGAAACGGGTTAATGTTATCACTTTGTTTTGGTTATTGGCTAAATACCTGTCTTCTTTTGTGTATTGACTTGCCAACATTTATTAATCCATTATGAAAACCAGTGAGATACTGCAGTTTTCATTAAGTGTCATGGTGTTTTATGATTGAGTAGTTCTTGTTTGGAGGAAAAATGTCTAAATAACAACTCTAATCACAAATGTTGAATTATTGTTTGTATGAAATATGAATTATTGTTTTGTGGATCTCTTTTAGAATTTTTACACCATTTAGGTTAATGAGGTACTGCAGCCTGCAGGATTTCGTATCTTAAGATTTTAATTTTTTCGTTTACATTGTTTGTGGATCTCCTAAGAGGCTCATCTTTACTAATTGTTGTCAGTTCATATTTTTACCTACTCTGTGTGATAACAATCATAAAATATTAGTTGTGTATTTCACTATTAGGTTATTTATTAGGTTATTGATACTTATTTTACCTGTTTTAGGTCACAAATCGAAGGTCCCGTAGGTGGTTAAATGACCGTCTCTTGATGGAACTAGTACCTCGTTTAAATGCAGACGAAATTAGAGGCTTATTTGCCCCACCACCATGGGGTATTTATCTGACTCATCTGCTGTATGTGTTATTCATGGCATTTTCTTGGCTGCCTTGTTTCCTTTTTGATAAGGCAATATTGCATTTAGACAAACAAGAATTGAATTCTTCCACACCGTCCAAGATATCTTACTAATTACATGCTTTTCTTTTTTAGCACATTATTTGTTACACTTGCATGGGAATCAAAGATGCACATTTGAAATTTACATCAAATCTATAGTACACTTTGAAAGTGAAGCGACCTTTGAACTTTCAGTAATGATATTTACTATGACTTTTTTAGTCATCTTCTGACGTATTCTTTATTTGGTTCTCTTTGTGTGTCCGTTGATTGCTCATATTTTGTATGTTAACAGTGATTGGATTCATTTTACAGGTGATGAAGTTCCACCTTCTACATTTTCCATGACTAACATAGAGGAGTGGGACCGATTCAGGGATATAGACATGGATAAAGAGGTTATATAGTCACATTTTGAACTTCTCTTTTTTGTAGACTCCATCTTTGAAACTTTTTACTGCTCAACAAAGCATTTTGGTGAACCTGCAATAGAACAAACGTGCATTAAGAATATTAATTTTTGGATTTTGACTTGTCGGTGATCAGTAGTTATAACTTTAATTTTCCAACTTTCCTTTTAGCATTTAGTTAAAAGGGTGTTGGTTTCATTTATGTTGTGATTTTTTATTTTTTTTGTAATTGTGCTTGAGAGCCTGGTACTTCAATCATGGTACGTCTGACATGTGTGGTCTATGGTACTATCACCTAGGATCAGGATAGTTTAGATCAAGGTGAAAGTATAACCTTGAGACTTATTGTTGATTGCTGGGTTGACATATATCTTCACTTAGTGTGGTGACAACTAGCAAACATCTCATAATAGATTTTGTTTGTTTTGGTAGGTTAATATAATTAATTCCCTTGAGAACTCTGTTGCAAAAAGGAAAGGTCCCATTGATGCTGACAAGATGGCAGTGTTGAATGGTTGGCATAGAATCGATTGTAGAACAAGAGATGCACTTCGCCGCAGTACTCTTTATGAGCTCATCGACAATTATGAGGTATAAATCTTATTCGTGATTGGTATTACCCCTCTGCATCACCAAATCATTATGTTGTGCAGAAAAGGGGCCAATATTGGTGCTTAATTTTTTTTATTTCATTTGCTATAACTAATTACAAATATTCATTCACATAACCTTTTTGCTTTAGGAATGTTTACGTATGTTCATAACAGCAAGCACAGATGGAGATGTTCTTGAATTGCAAATTCAGGATCCTTTCCATAGATTGCTTCTGCATGGAGTTTGTGAGGTAATATGTTGTACCATTTGTTAATGGTCACAACTAAATACTCTATTATTATTAATCTTTATGAATGCACAGAAAAGTAAGATTTGAAAATAATGCTAGTCCAAATAAGAACATTTTGTTCAGGTAAAGCCATCATCATCATATTGTAACCTGGAAAATGTTTTTCTTTTGAATGTTACCCCAAATATCATATTTTTCTACTTGAACAACGGAAAATGATTTACACGCCAAAAATCAGATGATATTTTCCGTAAGAATATATTTCTTCAAACAAACTATGACTTTTGTTTGAGAGAGTGTGCTCAATTTATAAATTAATTTCCTCTGGACAAATCAACATTCAGACTACCTTTACTCTTGTATGTTAACTAGTGTGTTTGATTTTAATTTCGTCAAACATTATGTGAACAGTTCTACAATCTGGCATCGGATACGGTGACAAATTATAATGTGCAATCATCAAAGATGATGAAAATAAAGAAGAAGAAAAAGGGTTCTCCGATTCTCCCAAATATCACTCTGTCCCATTTTCTGAAGATGTCAAAAGAAGGAAGTTGGTAGTTTCTTCAGACACAGTGTTGTTGTGCCATGATGAACTATGTACAATATTTAGTATTTTTTAGAATATCATTGTAAATTTCTTCCAAATTGGTTGATACCATCAGTCAACGCAAGTTGTTGATTGCTGGTTTACATTGTTGTAGCCTGTCATTTTGATTTCAATAAATTCCATATTTTAAGGTTGGATTATTGTTATCATCAGAGGTACATATCTATCTATACAGATGTAGTAATTCATAATATAGATATGGAATCAGGGTCTAAATGCTGTGAGCAGTTTAATAGTTTAATAGCAGGATGGCGATAATAGAAAATAATTTTTTATCCAGTGAAATGTAAGAAACAGATGGTAAGAGAAAAATCTATATAGATGTTGATTGCAAGCTCATAAGGTTTATCTGAAATATGTGGTATGAGTGAAAATAGGCGAGTCAAATCATGTTTAGACAAATCTTATCTTGACATTCTTTAAAGAAAAAGTAAAATCTTAGCCTGATCATTGGCTCTTAAAGATGACTTAGTTTATATTAACGAACTATTTTGTCAAAGAAATATAGTTGTCTAATGACTCTGCATACCCATTTTTATTGACTATGAAAGTTCTATATCTTAATTAGTTTTCGTGTAAGAACATTTCTTCATTTAGAAATATGATTTTACTAGTGTTTTAGGTTGTGCAGGGAGAAGGATAGATGCTTATTTTTAATAGTTACACTGAGTAAAAGGCTAGTTTTAAATGCTGGTCGCTTCCTTAAAAAATTGTCGATATTCAATTTAGAGACAAAACTGAAAAAAGATTAGAATGATAATAAATTACGAAAATCAAGTATATAAAATAGATTAAAACAACTGATAATAATTTTACAATTAACTACAGAAGTAGAAGTAGCATATAATGCCTCTAACCCATATTGTCAACTGAAAAACATGGTTGGAGTAATAACTTTCCATGGCAACTTTTATTGACTACGAAAATAGTACACAAGTTAGGTTTAGTAAGAGCCAATTATCAATGGAAGATATGATTGTAGTATGTCTCATGTGAGTCCATAATCCGTTCTCACTAATTACTTAATTACGCCTATATTTTTTATTATACATATTTTTACAACAATTTCTAAAACATTTACATATCTTTAATTTAAAATTAATCTGATTTTAAATTATTATTTTAAATGATTTTGAGATAAAGTAATTTAAATTATCAAATTTTATTTTTTAATAATGTATCTTACTTACTACTAAACAAAAACAATTTTTTAAATATAAAATAATTGTTAAAATTGAAAAATATCAATGTTGATGTTCTTTTTTAATCTATCTTAGTTTATATTATTGTTTGACCAAAATTTATCAAGATTTTTTCAAATAATATTAATAAAGATTTTTCTTAACCAAAATTATTTTCTGTTAATATTAACTATAATTATTTATATTGATATTAATTGAGATTATTTTTACGAAGTTATTAGTTAAAATTTATTTTTCTCGACCTTTTTTGTTAATATTGGCTAAAAAATTCCAGTTGACATAGATAAAAATAACTTTAATTAATGTTAACAAAAGAATTTCTCAGTCAACATAAAAAAATTCATAACAAATTGTTAATGGAAAATAACATTAATGTCGATGATATAATGAATACAGTTAATATAGAAATTGACAAACATATAACCATCGAATGAAAATAAGAATAATTTATTAAAATAATAAAAATAATTCTAATAATTTAAATAAAAAGTAATTCTTATCAACATCAATAAAAATCCTACTTAATATAATTTAAAAATTGGTAACTCAATAATCTTCTCATTTTAGTAAAAATGTTTCAATTAAAATTAAACTGATGAGAAAATATAGAAAGAAGATACACAAAATAAAGGATTTCACACTTTTTTAGATGAAATTTAAAATTTTCTAATTTTAGCTCATCCAATTGCTAATAAAATTTCAGAATTTTATTTTTTAAAACTTTTTATCCAAACAACAATTAGTTTATAAAACACTTTCGAATTCTTTATAAAAATATATTGCTTTCTTAAATTTTCTTAAATTAGACATTATAATAGTCTAATTTAATCCAACTCAATAAAATAAAAATGAAATTGAGTGAAATTAAATTGATTTTATTTTTAATACAATAAATTAAAATAAAATCAATTCAACAACATTAGTTAAGTTGGTTTCGATCAAATTGTATAATTAAAATATTATTATATTTTAAAAATCTATAAAACATAGAAAAATAAAAAAATATTAAAAGCAATACGACACATAAGATTAAACAAGAAACTAAAAAATATGAACTCACTTCTAGAAAATTAGAATAATTCTTAACATTATATGTAATACCAAAAGGTAATTTAAATAACCAAACGAAAGGGTATTGCATTTATCAAATTAGTAATAAACAAACCACAATTATCATCACTTTATAAATACTTCAAACTATAAACACATATATACATGGCTTGCTAGTGTATTATGTGAGTTGTTATAATTTCAAAGATTAAAGTCAGGGGCTACTTAATATTTTTAGTAGGACGATAATTAGTTGAATAAAGATTTGTTGAACACTTAAAAGAAAAAAAAAAATTAATAGGTGAGATATAATATAATTGGGAGAAATAATGTGCAATTTGGGTTGGTTACGTGTATATTACTGCTGTGATTAATTAACATTTTATTTTCCTTCACCAATTTAATAATCTTATCAAAGAGAACAAAAGTGAATACTTAACAATTCTTTGACTGGAAAAAATAAATTAATTTAAAAATGAAATTAGGTGGCTTTATTTTTAGAATTGTTTTAAAAATTAGGATTTGGCAGAGTAAGAGAATCTAGCGAGAAATCCAAGCCAAGCACGTTTTGTAACCTGTGATAAGTTTGAGCACTGGAGAAATCTGTTGGCATGTCAATGGCAAAGAAACCTGTGAAATACACTCTGGTATGTTTCTCTTTGAATTCAGTTCTTCCCTTTCTCATTACATCCTTAATATGAATCCGAGTGCACTGAGTTGGAGTTACATAACCAGGTTGACGCGTTTACTGAGTCAGTGTTCAAAGGAAACCCTGCAGCAGTGTGTCTCTTAGAAGAGGAGAGGGACAAAAAGTGGTTCCAAGCAGTGGCAGCTGAGTTCAATTTATCTGTCACAGCTTACTTAACTCGCATCACTGAGTCCCATCACAGCCTTAACTCGCTCCATGGAACCTCTGACAATCCTCGTTTTCACCTCAGATGGTTTACTCCTGTTACTGAGGTAAATTTACTGGCTTCACCAGAACGAATAAATGTAGTCAAAGTATGATTTTTTAAAAATTATGTGATCTTATTCATGTACCCTTTTGCAGATAGAGCTCTGTGGCCATGCTACCTTAGCTTCTGCTCACACACTGTTTTCATCTGGTTTGGTGGATACTGATGTTATTGAATTTGTGACGCTTTCTGGGGTATTGACTGCAAAAAAGATCCCAGCGATCAATATCACTAGTGACTCAGACTTGCAAAAGGGTGAAGCTAAGGATGGGTTTTATATTGAAGTGAACTTCCCTGTTGATCCTGTTATAGAATTCAACTTTGAGGAGACTTCCCAAATTTCTGGTGCATTGAATGGCGCTTCCATAATTGATATAAAGAAGACACAACATGGAGATGACTTATTTGTAATTCCTGTGTGCTCTCTTCGGTTTCTGTTCTTGTCTAGTACACATCAACAATACCTTTATTATTATCTTTCATCGTTCTTATTTTTTGGATCAATCTCCATATTTGTTAGTCTGCTTGATTATTGAAATAAGAATAGTATATATCTCTTGTTAGTATATAACTTCACTCTTACCTGCAAAATAACAAGTATGCCTTTTTTAAGCAATTTGTGTGCATTGAACATTACGAAAGTTGCAAATTTTCCTAGGTTGTGGTCACATCTGGAAGAGCTGTTGAAGAACTACAGCCACAACTTGATGCAATAGTTAAATGCCCTGGAAGGGGGATAATTGTTTCCGCCATTGCTCCACCAGGCTCAGGATTTGACTTCTGTAGTCGATTCTTCTGCCCAAAATATGGAGTCAATGAGGTTAGTGGTTGAGAATTTGTATTTATAAGAAAAAATGGTTGACAATTTAGTCTATAATGTTCCTCCAAAATTGCCTTGGGGTAAGCATGGTGTGGTTGAAATTGATTATGAACTCATCGTTGTAGATGCAATTTTGGAACTGCATAATCTTTTTATATAAATGATACAACCCTCAGCTTTTCTAGCTCATCTGTGGTCAAGTTTTACGAGTTACAACAACCAGTTCACTGTTATCAATTCTATTAGAAAAAAAAAAATTAGTTTAAGGCACATAATATTCTTTTTACTACCTAATTAATTTTACCATGTCCATTGTTGGATCATCATCAATAAAGCAAGACCAATCTTACATTCCAGTTGGATTCATGAAAGTAGAATTAGTGAGATAATATCAAATAACTATAATATTTGCATTCAGGATCCTGTTTGTGGGGGTGCACATTGTGCATTAGCACCCTACTGGAGCAAGAAGCTAGGGAAGTGTGATTTCAATGCTTACCAGGTACTCTCCTTCACCTCATCGTGACTAATGATTATCTTTGTCAGTTGTTACAGTCACACTAACATGCAGATTACATTTGTGCAGGCATCAGCCAGAGGAGGAGTTCTCAATGGTCATCTTGATGAGCAGAACCAAAGAGTGCTTTTGCGTGGAAAGGCTGTGACAGTAATGGAAGGCTGTGTGCTGGTCTAGTCCTGCTGTTAGTATTGCAGAGTATGTAATAGCACCAATGTTGCAGTCGATTTATGTATGTTTGTTTTAATCCAATTCTGTATAGAGGCGTTGAGTGTCATAAGGGTAACCACTTATGTTATTATCAATACATCAGCCACAAATGGTAGCTATCCCTCATTGTAAGAAGGTTTAGTCTTGTTAGTATTAAGTTTTCAATAATCTTGACTAGTGAGATAATATTCGATCTTTGAGCTCCATAGGTTATTAATTGCTAGTTTAAATTTGTAACATTATTTGCATCACCTTAAACTTTGTGGCCATGGCACGTTACGGCAACATACTATTTTTGCATACTGATGTGACAGAGTTTGCATACTGATGTGACAGAGTTCGCACTATAAGAAAAAAGTTATTCAGAGATTAATTTTTAGCTATCAAATGAAATGGTTGCTAATTGTGATCAAAATAGTCACCAAATTAAATTTTGGCAGAGATGGAAACCAGCAAGGTGTGGAAAACCCAACATGGAATGGTTTACTCTGTTGACCCAAAAATTTCATTGAATATGACTTTGGCATACATGTAGCGGAGATGAAAGACCACAAACATAAAACCTATGGTTTACTCTGTTGATCCAAAAATTCTATTGAGTATGACTTTTGCATACATGTAGTGGAAATGAATAAAACCTCCCATGAAGTGATTTTTTTATAAGGACGAGAACATTGACATACATAAATGAAGCACTGATAGAAACAAACAGCTCAAAACACACCAAGAAACGATTTATTCGCATACATGTATTAGATACAAAAATCAACAACCAAAAACACACCTATAAATGATTTTTTCGCATACATATCAGATACAAAAAAAACTACCAACCCAAAACACACCAGGAAACTATTTTTAAACATACATATATCACATAGAAAAACCAACAACCTAAAACACACCAAGAAACGATGTTTTCACTAACCTAAGTGCTTTAGAGAACAACATGTAGCACATATGGTACCAATAATGGTTTCAGTTCATGTTTTGTATCAAAGATACACTTCGCATGATATTTCGTTTGCAAAACACTACTCATGACCTTAGATGACAGAAGGAACACTGCACCTTCGACAATAGCGAGAAACTACCTCTTCCTTCTCCGATTCACCGTTGGAAACACCAAAGAACTCTGATGAAGGAAGTGAGTGTGTAAAAACCCTAATGGAATCACGCGAATACAACTTTCTCTCTTCTCTGTCCTCTCTCCTTCAACATGCAAATGAAATGTGCTTTAGTCTTTTGGTTTTCCTTATCATTTTGTTGATGCTTCATTTGGCATATCAAATGACATCTTCACCCCTTGGAAGATAAATGAAGCAAACGTTTCTCTTTCATCATCAACTCAGACAAAGTGTGCCAACAAGGAGTGTCAAATGGGAGTAAGTCCTTTTGCAGTGTCAACGTTCATTATCTAGGAACATGATACATGATACTTTGACACCATTACACCCATTTGACACAGTTTTACATGGTAAAAAAAACTAATTTTTTATTCACTTACATGTACTACATTCATATTTGTTTTTCGTTTTTCACTTGAGTTTCGAAAATACTTATCAACAAACCACATATCAAACCAGAGGAAATCACTTGAACGCTCTTACTTTTCATAACATTATAATTGTATTTTTAAAAATAAGAGGAAACATGAATATACGAGGTTCTTATCTTTCATAACGAATTCAAAAGTATTTATCAACAAACAACATATCAAAATAGAGAAAACCACTTAGACTATATTTTTCAAAACGATAGCAACATAAACGCATAAGATTCTTACTTTCCATATTTGTAACCTGAATTCAAAAGTCTTTTTTAGCAAACCACAATACCAAAATAGAGCAAACTACATAGATGTGGGTGTCATACATTTAAAAAAAATCATAATTTTTTAGAAATATTTTCACTTTGACAAGTTCAAAAATACTTATCAACAAACCACCTACCAAAACAGAGAAAACCACTTGAACGTTACTGCCATATATTTAAAAAAAAACTTATAACTACATGAGTTTCACTCATTAAAACATTTTTTTCTACCACTTTACTATATTAAATGAAACTACCTTTAAAAACGATGTTAAAATATCATTTTTTAATTATCTAAGTGAAAGTAATCATGAAAGACAGAAACTTAAGAGTAAAGACAAAATCATTCTTCGAGGAAGGACGATCGCCCTTAACTTTATACTCTTGAGTCCAAGAGTATCAACAAAGTCCTGGATGATAAGAAAATTAGACCAACTATGTAAGAAAAATATTTGAATGTGAAAATAATAAAAACAAAAATTCAAAATATGGTGAATAACACACGCTTGGACCCATAAAAAAAAAAAACTCTAATATAATTGTAGAAAAGCTTCCAGCACCACAAAATACCCACAGCCACCAATTCATATAACAAAAATGACTCTAAAATATCTACAAACACCTACATAACTGTCACCAAAGAAAATTAGCGAGAAGGAAAAAATGTATCAGAATCGCGAGAAAAAAAGAAATTAAAGGCTCTATAATTTAAATAGTTTTAGTTGTTGCTTTGCATTTTGTTTAAGTTCTTGCTTGAATTTATATTTTTATTTCTCTCCATCATTTATTTTACATTTTGTTTAATTATCGATTGAACACTCCTTTGTTTACTTTGTTATATTTCTTTAATTTTTATTTCTTTTATTTATTTATTTTTATGCTTTATCCATTTATTTATTTTCTTCATAAGTTTGTAAGTTTGATCCTTATTTAACTGTTATCATGTTATTTTAAGTGTGCAGCTCAACGTTTATTTTTATTTCGAGTACTTTAGATTCTTCCTATTATGCATTTATTTAAATTTTTTCCTTTTGATTGTTACATGCACTTAAATATATTGGTTTAGGTATAAAGAGAGGTCTAACACAAAGCATTACCATATATTGGATTGTATGGAGGAACAATGCTTATCATTGTCGAATTAGGTAGATAATTTTGCTGGAATAAGAATTAACTAGAAGAAATATTTATATTCCTCAAATAACCTTGATACCATAGCAAAAATTGAAGGTGTGAGATTTGAATCTAATTATTTGTTTGAATTAAAAAATAGAAATGTGAGAGTGAAAAGGGAAAAAAAAGGTAAAAATTGGAATTATTTAAATTAAGGGAAATAAAATAAAAAATGAAAATATTATTTTAAATTTATTGATGTAACTAAATAAAAATGTTGTATTAATTAATATATAATGAATTATGAAAACACTCTTAACTAAAATTTAATAAAAATGAATTAAAATTGAAAGATGAATAATTAATATCAAGTTACTATTTATAATCTTATAAACTAATTTAATATATACAATTTTTTTAGAAATATAAATTAAAATTAAAATAAATTTCAAATATATAAAAACATTATAAAGTCTTAATAAAAAATTATATTTCAAAAAAACATTTTAAAACTGTTTTAAAAAATACTAAAATTTAAATTATTTATTTTATTATAATATAAAAATATATATTAATAAAAATAGTAACTATTATGTTATATAACATTAACGTGTGTTAATGATAATTGGAAAGTTCTTTATTCAACTAAAAGAAATGTATTAAAGGAAAACACACTTGTGCCACAAGTATTTCTTTTTACCTCTCACCTCTTAGTAGATGATCACTAGTACTCTCTACTGATGCATGATGATATTTAGAATTTTCTTTTCATTTCATTATTTTCTACTTACATACTACATTTTAGTAATTAATAAAATATTTTAGATTCTCATTGTATGTTTATTTGGTAAAATAAAGCGTTATTGCTTTGTGCAGAGCACGGGCTTTAATTTAAATGTAAATTGATATTTAATTTAAATTAAGCTAATTTTAAATTAGTTTATTTTTAAATTATGTTTGAGAGAAAAGAATTTAAATTTATTAAATTTTATTTGTTAATAAAGTATTTTACGTACCACTAAATACAGAAAAAATTAAATATAAAATAAATGTTAATAATTGAAAATTATCAATATTATACCATTTTCTAGTGTATTTTGGTTTATATTAATTTTTTTTTTATCAAAGTTTATCAAAAACTTTTCAAGTGATATTGATAAAGTCTTTTTTTTCTCCATTGATGTTAACCAAATTATTTTCTGTTGATATTGACCATAACTATTTATATTAATATTGATTGAAGTTATTTTTATGACATTGAGATTATTTTTACGAAATTGTTGGTTGAGATTTATTTTTGCTAATTTCTTTATTAATATTGATTAAAAATTCTATAGTTGACGACACTGATAAAATGTAATCTTAATATTGGTAAAAAAATTTCTTAGTCAGCATAAAAAAAATTTCTAACAAATTGTTAATGCAAAATTACATCGGTGTCCATGATGAAAATAATCAATACAAACATTGATAAACATATAACCATCAAAATAAAAGAGGAATAATTTATAAAAATAATAAAAATAATAAAAATAATTATAATAATTTAAATAAAAAATCATTTCTATCAACATCAATTTCTAATAATTTAAATAAAAAAATAATTTCTATCAACGTCAATAAAAATCCTACTCGACATAATTTAAAAACTAGTAATTCCAATAATATTTTAGTCTTAGTCAAATTGACAATATTTTAAACAGATAATGTTCGAATTAAAATTAAACTGAGAAAAAATAAAAATAAAAAGTATACAAAATAAAGAATTTTACATTTTTAGGGTTTAGAGTATTTAAGCTCATCCAATTGCTCATAAAATTTTAAAATTTTATTTTTTTATCCAAACGACAACTTTTTTTTTTTTTATATAAAACACTTTTTAATTCTTTATAAAAATATATTGTTTTCTTATATTTTTTTATCCAAGCAAACTATAACTTCCCTTTCTAAAGAAATTATAATAGTCTAATTTAGTATTATCCAACTCAATAAAATAAAAGTGTAATTGAGTGAAATTAAATTGATTTTATTTTTAATATAATAATTTAAAAATAAAATCAATTCAATAACATTAAGCAAGTTGGTTTGGATCAAATTGGATAATTAAAATATTATTATATTTTAAAAATCTATAAAACTTAGGAAAATAAAAAAATATTTAAAGAAATATGACACATAAGATTAAACAAACGATGGCATTTTTTAATTAAAATTAAATGAAAATAAATTAAAAAATAAGGACTCACTTCTAGAAAATTAGAATAATTATTATCATTATATGTAATACCAAAAGGTAATCAAATAACCAAGCGAAAGGGTATTGCATTTCTCAAATTAGTAATAAACAAACCTGTGATATATAATATTACTGTTGTGATTAATTAACATTTTATTTTCCCTCACCAATTTTATAATCTTATCAAAGAGAACAAAAGTGAATACTTAACCATTCTTTGACGGGAAAAAAAATTAATTTAAAAATGAAATTAGGTGGCTTTATTTTGTTTCAAAAAGTTAGGATTTGGCACGGTAAGAGAATCTAGTGAGAAATCCAAACGAAACACGTTTCGTTGGTTGGAGCTTTGATAAGTTTGAGCACCGGAGAAATCCATTGGCATGTCAATGGCAAAGAAACCAGTGAAATACACTGTGGTATGTTTCTCTTCTAATTCAGTTCTTCCCTTTCTGATTACATCCTTAATACGAAGGGTTCATGTTTGGATTGTTTAATACGTACATACTAACCATTTGAAAATTTTATGTGGCAGTGACAAGGGGTGAGTCGGCGATAATAATAGATTTTAATTGAAGGTGGGGATTAGATTAAAAAATATTTTTTTATTAGAAAAAATGAGTTTAATGTAAAGACGAAGATGAATTTAGTTTTAAGATTGTATTTGGCGTGTTGTCGTGTTTTGTGATTTATTGTGTGACAAAAAAGATTACTGAGATACTGTTTTGGAACGGTAGTTAATCATTGTATCACAATTTTGTGGTGGGTGACTGTCTTTTTGGATAGTGGTAATGTGTGATCTTCCAAGTGATTGGTAGTTGGTTTTTGCTTTGGGTTTTCTTTCCCCAATCTCATTCTCATGATGAAAAATTCTAACACTTTGTTTTTTTTTTTTTTTAAAATTTTTCATTTTTTTTTTTTTTTTTTAAAACTTCTCATATTTTCTTCTTTTGATGACAACTCCAATTCAAGCTTATTTTATCTTTTATAATGACTTCAACTTTTATTTTAATTTCAGTCACCTAATTTTTCACTTTTTGCTAGAAGCTCACTCATTTTTTCTTTCATAATTTAATTTTTTAAACAAAATACAATAATACAAGTTTTTCCTTGCTTAATTACTATTGTCAAATAATTATATTATTTAACCAGTTGTTAAAATATCTTTTTTCTAAAATGAATCAGAATATACTGAGTTAAAACAACCTATAAAATAATTAAATAAAAAATAATATATTACAACCTATAAAATAATTAAATAAAAACTAATATATTGTATATTGAGAATACAATTTCTTCATTAATTAAATATTGAGTTTGTACTTGTTATTTGGACAATGAAAAGTTGGGTTCATAGTACCCAATATGGTTTCTTAACATGAAAAAAAAAATTATAAATAAAATAATCTTTATAAGAGAAAAAATAATTTTTATTTAGAGTGACTTAAAGTTATTATTTTGAATTAAAACAAATTTAATTTATCGATGCAGGAATTTTAGATATATTGTCTAATTATTATTGAACACAATAATCTACAAAATTATCTAATTGGAATCAAATATGAGAGACACGAGCGTAAGAGTAATCTCCCTTCGTCTTAGACGTTGAGTCCAAGAATGTAAACAAAGTCATAGATGACAATAAAATTAGACCAGCTATGGAAGAAAAATATTTAGATGCGAAAATAGTAAAAACAAAATAGGTACAACAAAATTCAGAATATAAAAAGTGAATAGGAAGCACAAAACAAAACACAATAAATTAGAAACACAAAAATAATGAAAATATCATATATTGTAATTGAAATCTCCAAAAACAGAGAACACCTACTTCAATTATACACATTTGTACCCATAAAAACTCTAATACAATTTAGGAAAAATTTCTACTACTACAAAATAACCAAAGCCACCGATACTCATCACAAAAATGACTTCAAAATGTCCATAAAAACATACATAACTATTGCTGAAGAAAAAAATAAGAAAAAAAATTATATCGAAATCACAAGGAAAAAGAAATTGAAATTTTATAATTTAAATAGTTTTAGTTGTTTTGTATTTATATTTAAGTTCTTGCTTGAATTTATATTTTTATTTCTCTCCATCATTTATTTTACATTTTGCTTAATTATGGCGTGTTATATTTTTTATTTTCTTAAACTCGACTTTTAATCTTATTTTTGTTTTTTATTTATTTGTTATGCTATATCCATTTATTCATGTTTTGAGAAGTTTGAAGGTTTGATCCTTATTTACCTGTCATCATGTTATTTTAAGTTTCCACCTCAACATTTATTTTTATTTCGAGTACTTTAGAATCTTACAATATGCATTTATTTAAATATATTAGTTTTTTGTATAAAGTGAGAGGTCTAAAACAAATCATTACCATATATCGGATTGTCTAATGGAACAATGCTTACCATTGTCGAATTAGGTAGATAATTTTGCTGGAATAAGAGTTAACTAGCAGAAATATTTATACTCCTCAAATAACCTTGATACCGTAGCAAAAATTTAAAGTGTGAGATTTGAATATAATTATTTGTTTGAATTAAAAAAATAGAAATTTGAGAGTGAAAAGGAAAAAAAAAGAGTAAAAATTGGAATTATTTAAATTAAAGAAATAAAATAAAAAATATAATTTATTGATGTAGCTAATAAAAATGTTATATTAATTAAGTAATATAATGAATTATCAAAACACTCTTAATTAAAATTTAATAAAAATGAATTAAAATTGAAAGATGAATAATTAATATCTCAGCTACTAATTTAATATAGGCAAATATTTTTTAGAAATATAAATTAAAAGTAAAATAAATTTTAAATTAATATAGAAAAATTATAAAATCTTAATAAAAAATTATATTTCACAATAACATTTTAAATCTGTTTTAAAAAAAAAATACTAAAATTTAAATTATTTTATTTTATTCATTTTTTTATTATTTATTTTATTATAATATAAATATATATATTAATAAAATATTAAATGTTATGTTATATATAACATTAACGTGGTGTCCTTAAGGATAATTGGAAAGTTCTTTATTCAACTAGAAGAAATGTACTAAAGGAAAACACACTTGTGCAACAAGTATTTCTTTTTACCTCTTACCTCTTAGTAGATGATCACTGTAGAGTTCTCTACTGAAGCAAGATGATATTTAGAATTTTCTTTTCAGTTCATTGGAAAAGTATATTTTGATACCATTATTCTCCGTTTACTTTCACTTGACACCAATTTTTTAATAAAATATTATATAACAATAAAATAATACTATTTTATTAATATTTTATACTCTCCTTATATGTTGTTTATTTTGTAAAATAAAGCGCTATTGCTTTGTGCAGAGCATGGGCTTTAATTTAAATGTACAGTGTTAGTGTTGGTTGAATTATTAATCCTCTTGGAACTCGTGGGCATTGGTGTGTAGACTAATTGTTGTTGTTGACTCAATGTTCGTGTGACAAAAATGGCTAAGAATCCTGTGAAATACTGTTTGGTATGTATGTCTTGTCTGTGAAATGTGATGTCTGTGAATTAGGTTTGTTCTGAATGTGACTCATGCAGGTTGATGCGTTCACCGAGTCAGCTTTCAAGGGAAACCCCGCAGCAGTGTGCTTCTTAGAAGAAGAGAGGGATGAGGAGTGGTTACAAGCTGTTGCCACCGAGTTGAATGCTCCTGTCACCTGTTACTTGACTCGCATTCATGGAACGTCTAAGAATCCGCGTTTTCACTGCAGATGGTTTACTCATCTTAACGAGGTTGGTTAATTTCGGACACAGTATTTTGATGTTGTTATTGTTTTCTAATCAGAGATTCGTCTTAGAAAATTGTTCATTCACTTTAATGCATGTTTTTCTATTGCACATTATGACATTTTAATCATGATTAACACGATTATGCAGGTTAGAATTTGTGGCCATGCGACGTTAGCAGCTGCGCACAAACTATTTTCTTCTGGTTTGGTGGATGCCAATATTATCGAGTTTTATACTCTATCTGGAGTAGTGATTGCCAAAAAGATCACAGCCGTCGATAACTGTAATGGTGCTTCAAACTTGAAAAATGGTGTAGTTGGGGACGGATTTTATATCGAAGTAGATCTTCCTGCTCATCCTGTTATCGAATGCAACTTCGATGAGGCTTCACAAATTTCGGGGGCATTGAATGGTGCTTCCATTATTGATATAAAGAGGACACAAATTGGAGATGACATACTAGTAATTCTTATATCTTCTCTTTTCCATTTTTATTATTTTCTAATACGCATCGGTTACAGCTTAATTACTTCCTGCATCTGGTGATGACACTTTTCACCGTTGTTACTTTTATGCATCCTAGTAGTAAGCTGCTTGATCCTTCAAAACACTAAGTTGTGGGTCTATGCTGTTTTGACCAGCAAAATAGTATGTGTTTTGAACAAAATGTGCACATGGAACTTATGAAGCTTTATGATTTGTCCTAGGTTGTAGTTACATCTGGAGAAAATGTGACAGAAGTACAGCCCCAATTTGATGCAATAAGTAAATGTCCTGGAAGGGGGGTAATTGTTTCGGGGATTGCTCCTCCGGGGTCGGGATTTGACTTCTATAGTCGGTTCTTCTGCCCAAAAGATGGAGTGAATGAGGTAAGTAGCTGATATTAATGTTCCTGCAATTGTATTGTCAATGTCTCCTTAATTAGACAATTGAAATGAGAAGACATCCAAGCAGATATCTATTTTTAAATAATGGTACTTTCAGGATCACGTGTGTGGGAGTGCACACTGTGCCTTGGCATCCTACTGGAGCAAGAAGCTGGGGAAATGTGATTTCAATGCTTATCAGGTATTTTCCTTCTCCTCGTTGCGATTATCTATGTTTTTATGGAGCTAACAAGTAGATTACGCTTGAGCAGGTGTCACCCAGAGGGGGAATTCTCAAAATTCATTTTGATGAGCAAAACCAAAGAGTGCTTTTGCGTGGGAAGGCTGTTACGGTGATGGAAGGGTGTGTCATAGTCTAGTTCTGTTCCTAGCATTACACAATACGTACTTGTTGAGTTCAATACATTGGTCTGTTCTTTTCATTATTGCTTTGGTTTGTAAAGTGGCTAGGGAACCATTTTGTTTTTGTTTTCCTTTTTCTTTTTTACTTTATGTCTTGGTTTGGATTCTTATGGCATTTCCTTTCGGGTTGGTAAGGTTCGGTGGACCACCTTCAATTCCATTAATATCTATTACATTTATTGTTTAATAAAGTTTCTATTACTATGAACAAAATCTTATAACTATTTTAATTACTATTTTGATTCTATTAGGAGTGAGGAGTGAGAAAAAAATTCAAATTTTCAAATTCAATCTATAATTTTCTAAATTTATAATTATTCAAAGCTATATCACTGTAAATTTACTTTAATGGATTCATCTCAAATCCAAATCCATAATTTTTTTTTATTTTAAATCCAGTCGATTTATCGAATTTATATTTAATTTTTAAAATTTTGAAAATCTAAAATTAAGGTTAGGTTAAAAAATAAGATAAAATCAGGTCAGGTTGGATCAAACTTATCAACACCCAATTTCGTCCGGACAAGTAAATTATTTCAGATTATAAAACAATACAAAAATTAAAATAAAAGGGTGTGTTATCTAGTTTTATTATATTATTATTATTTAAAAAATAAAAAAAAAGAGACTTTGGTTCCATTATATTCAATAAATAAGGTTTTAAAATAAAATTCATAAAAAGAAATAGTAAAGGAAGTCAGTTTATTAAAAATTTGTTAAAAATAATAGTAATAATAGTAATTAAAAATATATTAAATTTTTCCATTAAAAGAAAACTAAAAAATGTGGTAATTAAAAGATGACAATTAAAATAATAATAATAATTAATTAAAAAACGAAAATAACGAATAATAAATAAATAAATATTAAATAATTGATGATTAAATAATAAAAATAAAATAAAAATAAATATATATTAAAAAAAAAGAATAAATAATAAAAAAAAGAAAGGAAGACTGTTTTCAAACTGCTTACTTGATTTACTTGATTTACACGTTCAAGATAATAAATAATTAATAAAAAAATAATAATAAAAGAATGAGTCAATGGCATAAACTCTCATGTTCTCACTTTTTAACTCCACGTATTGTTTTTAAAAAATTAATAAATAATTTTTTTTAAATAATAATTTTTTAAAACTGCTCAGATAACAACCCATGTTCTCCACTTAAATAAAAATAAAATTAATAAGAAAAAATAGATTTTTATCATTGAAAAGTGTTTCAAGTCTTATTCTTGGGAAGATTCATTGTTAATATTTAATTTTTAAAGAAATTAAAAATAAAAAAATAATAAATATGAATAAGTCAAAGAGTAGTAACCTCTCTTAACCTCTCTAAAACTGAACTACTGACATTTTGAAAAGAATATATCAATTAAAATAAGGAGAAAAAAAAGAAGAGGAGATATATTAGTCAAAGGAAGAAAAAGAAAGGAGGACACAGATCATTTTGGTGACAAAAAAGAGAACGAGAGAGAATATTGAGAAGAGAGAAAAGAAGAAAGCACACTGAGAAAGAAAAGACTAAGCACTAGGTATGTTTTTTTCCTTTTTGCTTGTACATCCATTCATGGCATAAAATAAAAAACACTCACAATTATTCTTATTTCATCAACGTGCATCTCCATGAACGCATAATTCTACAATGTTTCTGCATTATGTTTTTGCCTTGCATCTCCACTGTACATCCCACTATGAACCTCCATCACTTTTCCATTCCATTCCAATAATCATCAACCAAACCACCTTCTATGTCATGTTAACTCCACTTCCTAAATACACAAACCAAATATCACTCACGGAAAAAATGCAAGCTTCAAAACCCTTCAGCGAACCCTACAAGCACCACATCTCGACGAAAATGCCCCTCATAAATACCCAAGAAAAGAACTACGTAACCCTGATTCTCTATACTTGATAGAGATACGTAGGAGCGAGGTTAAATCCTTGTCGGGCTCCCTATTAAAAAAATATATATATTTTTTTGTTTGTCGTTATTTGCATTCTATTTCTGTTTTTTGGGAAAAATAAATATTTCTAAAAATCACACTCTTTTATTTTACTTGTTTAATTAAAGGTACCGCCTTAGGGCGGGCGTTGTGGGGTGCTAGTACCTTTCCCCACACGTAACCGACTCCCGGACTCTAAATCCGGTTTTGCAAACTTGCCTTATCTGACTTTTTTTGGTTTTCCATAGTTTTTCCTTCAATAAATTATGGTGGCGACTCCATTATTTTTCAAAAAAGAAATTAAATTTTTGATCGCCCCGTCATGATCCCGGTTGCGACAAATGGCGACTCCACTGGGGGATTTTTTAGAGAGTCAGGCCAATTTAATTAAATAAGTAAAATTTGTGTGATTTTTCTAATGTTTATTTTTCCCTATTTATTATGTTTCTTTTAAAATAATATTTGTTATTATTTTTATTTTTGTATATATTTGCTTATAATTTTAGGATTATTAAATATATTGGTATGCCATATATACTTGTACATTGTTGGAATATTGGACCCTAGGGTAGAAGACATGTCATATATATCTGCCTGTGGATTTTCTGATTGTTTTGCAGGTGGGGGTTGGGTATGCATTGTTCTCCTTCACACACACCTTTGCATGTCATGAGTGAGGCCCTATACCCGGGTCTGTGAAGCTTAGAAATAGAGGAGTTGTGTAGCAAAACGGGGCGGATGTACGTCCTAACCCAGGTGTGCAAAAACTCCAGCTAGAGTTTGTTCCCTTTATTCTCATGTTCATAAAGTTTGTCATTACTGACTGATATGGATGTGTGATAAAGGGGGCCATAACTCTAGTGACCTTTACTAGGAAATTAGGATAAACCACCATTTGTGAGCACATTTACATGCCTAGAACTTAAGTCTCACTAGAACAAACCCTAATTAGGGCACTAAGGGGGACATTTATAGCTCAATTATCTACTGCCATTCATTACACAAGTATTAAAAATTAAAAAAAATATCAATCTCATTTTTTCTTGCATACAATACATTTTTTAAGGAAAATCAATCTCATTTTTTTTAAAGAAAATTTGTGAGAGTGGGCTGAGAACAACTCTGTCTAAGAAAGACTTGGTATTTAAGCAGTCCAAATGTGACTCACCTCTCTTTCCTGGAGTTTACTTGGTATACTTTCAACACTTTTCCTCTAAAAAGAAGAGAGAGATTTTTTCTTTTACATACTAATCTCATTTTTTTAATATATTAAATATTTTCTGTTTAAAAAAAATACAAAAATTGATTTTCGTTAAAAGCCCTAATTTCATGCATCACATTTTTTTTTATTTTAATAATAACAAAAAAAGTATACATAAATAAATAACATTAATCTCATTTTACATTGCATATTACGTTTTTTTAAACATGATTTTGGAAAATAAAAACAAAACAAATAAAACACTAAATATTTTTGTCTTACATGCATTACATATTTTATTTTTTTAAAAAAATAATTTTGGGTATTTTCATTCATTTTTAAAAAAATGATTTTGGA
>Ga0209700_104372_pt1 | contig 25567 bp, 9 predicted proteins | sample SiratroredBW_FD_187528 | JGI IMG/M metagenome (GOLD analysis project Ga0209700, IMG submission 187528) | Root nodule microbial communities of legume samples collected from California, USA - Siratro red BW (SPAdes) (version 2) | ecosystem: Host-associated > Plants > Roots > Nodule | place: USA...
ATAAATATAAAATATTTAAAAAAAAAAAGTAAAAGGAACATTATAAAAAAGAAAAGTAAAGAGATAATAAGAAAAGAAGAAGAGATAAGAAGGAATAAAAAAAATCTACCTACATTAAATACTAGAAGATAAAAATTAATTAAAAAAATAAAAATAGAAATGAAAAGAAAATCAACTATAAAAGGGAGAGGAGGATGAACGTGAGGGAAAAGGGAAGAGGAAAGAGGAAAGAGAGGAAGAAAAGAGGCAAGGGAGAGAAAAGAGAAGGAAGAGAGAGAAGTAGAAGAGAAAGAGGAGAGAGAAAGGAAGAGAGAGAAAAAGAAAGAGAAAGAGAGAGAAAAAGAGGGAGAGAGAAGGAGATTTGAACTAAAGGGTAAGTATTTTTAGCTTTATTCTTAATGTGTGTCTCTCTCCATTTAAAGGTAAGCGGAGGTAAGGTTAAGTTTTATCTATGTTAATCTTAATAAATTTATGTTTGTTTTTATTAATGTTTTACTTATTTTAACTTATCTTAAACTATATATTATCTTACTCTTTTTATTTCTCTATTTATTTTATTTTTGATTACGCATTCGTCCTGTTTATTTTATTTGTTTTATCTCCCGTTATGCAATGGTCCCATTTATTTTATTTATTTTATCTTTAGTTATGCACAGATCTTATTTATTTTATCTCTAGTTTCGCACTGATCCTGATTATTTTATTTATTTTATCTCCAATTTCATACTGGTCCTGTTTATTTTATTTATTTCTTTTATCTTTATCTCTAGTCTCGTTTTTATTTATTCATTTATTTTACCTCTAGTTACGCATTAGCTTACCCTTATTTTTGTGTGGTGTTTGTTTTGTTTTTAAATTGCGATGATCATGTATTACACGTGAGCAGAGGATTTGACAAGTGGTGTGAGCTCCCAGTGAATTGTTGGAGAAACTTTATTTTATTTTATCTCTAATTTTACGAAGATATTTTTATTAAATCTTATGTGGAGAAGTATATTTTGAAATACATTGTGAATGTATGAATTTTTATATTCAAGTTTATTATATAATTTTTATGCAATAAAGTTCTTATTATATGAAAAATATGGGATGCTACATTTGGTATCAGAGCAGTTCGTCCTTAGGATGACCTGAGGGTAGTGGGTTTATTGTATTTCTTTTGCGTGTGAATTGTTTTAAAAAATAATTTTAAGAAATAGGAAAAATGTTTCTAGTTGGATGTTTGAGTATGATCTTTGAAATTTTGATTTGTATTTGAGTTGAAGTGATTGTGATGAATGAGAATGAATTTATTAAGAAAGAAAGAATCTTGATGAAGTGGTTAGGGTGCACACTCATGACTAAATTAAGATATATTTCTATCTTAATATTTCATGTATAAATTATCTTTAAAAGTTATGTTTTGATTGATTAATTATATTTTATGTGAAATTTGATGTTAGATATAATTTGTAGTATAATGTATAGTGTTTCTTTACGTTAGGTATTTAATGTAATTGATAGACACAACTTTTAGGATATATATATATATATATATATATATATATATATATATATATATATATATATATATATATATATATTTTTAGTATTTGTTTGCTATAATATAGGATTTATTGTGTGATATGCCAAGTTTAGTGGTTCGACTTCGAAGATGGAGGAAAGTAATTATAGAAACCTACCTTTATTTCTTTTAGTATGTCAATTTTTGAGGACAAAAATTTTTGTTGTTGGGGAGAATGTAATATCCTAGAAAATAGCTATGGAATAAAAACTAACCTATAATTTAATTTTAGAGATAAATAAGATAACACCTTTTTTTTAACAGAAAAATTGTTTAAGTAAATAAAAGTTAGTTATTTACTTTTTATTTTTATAACAACCACCAACTCTCTCTAAGAAGATATTTTGTTTATTTTTATAAAAACCACCAACTATCTATAAGAAGATATTTTGTTTATAAAAACTACCAACTCTCTTTCTTTAAGAAGATATATAGTTTCATTCTTATGAAAACCACCATCTCTCAAATAATTTTTCTTTAAAGTTTTCTACATTCTCTTTAGATTTGTGATCTCATAGGTTATCAGATTGACAATCAGAGGACACCCCTAGATTTCTAGCGTTGAGTAGATCAAGAGTATCCGATGAGATTCTTGAACAAAGTTAGGTTGCCCGTGATTTAAGGTTTTTGAGTATCTCTACCCTATAGAGGTAAGGAAAGCTAGTTTAAATGTTTTTAATGGATATTGTAATTATTTATCTTATTAAATATGAATTGGATGAATTTGACTTGAATGGAATGAATGTTTATGTATGGTATGATGCAGTATCAATGTTTGTAAATTATGTGATGTGTGATCGAGACATAGTATATTCAGGAAATGAGATACCCGTGTTGAGATTATTAGGACGTGCATTGTTTGGGGATTCGATCTATCCAGGAGGTATCCTGACTCTACTAGTACATTGGATTCATATAGATGAAGTTTACCAGTTAGTGAAGAGTCGAAGGAGGTTCATATAGCCATGTCCAAGGTTTGAAATATGAGCTGATTGGAATACGATATATAGATTAACCCTGTGCATATGGGAACTGTACCGAGGTTTGAAATAGGAATTGATCGGGACAGACTGTATCCAAGGTTTAAAATATGAGCCTGATCAAAACAGATGGATGGTATATGACAGGTGCAAACCTCTAAGTCTAACTCAATAAACCACTAAATTCACATGCAGAAGAAACACAATAAACTCACTACCCTCAGGTCATCCTAAGGACGAACTGCTCTGATACCAAATGTAACATCCCATATTTTTCATATAATAGGAACTTTATTGCATAAAAATTATATAATAAACTTGAATATAAAAATGCATACATTCACCATGTATTTCAAAATATACTTCTCCACATAAGATTTAATAAAAATATTTTCGTAAAATTAGAGATAAAATAAAATAAAGCTTCTTCATCAATTCACCGAGGACTCACACCACCTGTCAAATCCTCTGCTTACATGTAATACACGATCATTGCAATTTAAAAACAAAATAAACACCACACAAAAATAAGGGTAAGCTAGAGAGTTTTAAAAAATGTATTTTCATAAATTAAATTTCTATCTCAACCAAACAACAACAATTCAATCTTTCATAATTCATCTCACATAGAAAGACACTGGACTCTCTACTTCCAGAAGACTCGTGCATTGAGTTAGACTCAGAGGTTTACACCTGTCATGTACCATCAATTTGTTTCGATCAGATCATATTTCAAACCTCGGATACAGTCTGTCCCGATCAGTTCCTATTTCAAACCTCGGGTACAGTTCCCATATGCACAGGGTTAATCTATATGTCCTATTCTGATCAGCTCATATTTCAAACCTCGAACATGACCATATGAACTTCCTTCGACTCTTCACTAACTGGTAAACTTTACCTATATGAATCCAATGTACCAGTAGAGTCAGGATACCTCCTTAGATAGATTGAATCCTTAAACAATGCACATCCTAATAATCTCAACAAGGATATCTCATTTCTTGAAGATACTATGTCTCGATCACACACCACATCATTTGTAAATATTGATACTACATCATATCATACATAAACATTCATTCCATTCAATTCAAATTCATCCAATTCATATTTAATAAGAAAAATAATTACAATATCCATTAAAAATATTTAAACTAGCTTTCCTTACTTCTATAGACTAGAGATACTAAAAATTCCTAAATCACAAGTAACCTAACTCTGTTCAAGAATCTGGTCGAACACTCTTGATCTACTAAATGCTAGGAATCTAATGGCGTCCTCTGATTGTCAATCTGATAACCTATGAGATCGCAAATCTAGAGAGAAGGTAGAAAACTTTAAAGATAAATTGTTTGAGAGATGGTGGTTTTCACAAGAATGAAACTGTATATCTTCTTAAAGAAAGAGAGAGAGTTGGTAGTTTTTATAAACATAATATCTTCTCAGAGATAGTTGATGGTTTTTATAAAAATAAACAGAATATCTTCTTAGAGAGAGAATATTTTCTTAGAGAGAGTTGATGGTTGTTATAAAAATAAAAAGTAAATAACTAACTTTTATTTACTTAAACAACTTTTTTGTTAAAAAAAATAGACGTTATCTTATTTATCTCTAAATTAAATTTTAGGTTAGTTTTTATTCCATAGCTACTTTCTAGGATATTACCTATTTTATTTAAATTATCTCTAGTTTTATGAGATTTATATTTATTTAAAGTTCTTGCTTTAATCCTTATTTTATTATATTTTGTAATAATTTAAATATCATTTTTATATAAATAAATATGAAGTACAAGTATGTATTTAGAATTTGATACAAGGAAGTTACTTGTATGCTTTACTTGTTGTATTTGTTTGACTGTTGTGTATAATTTGTGGATTGAGATGTATATGCCATAACTTGATAGTTATTGTGTTATGTGATTGATGGAAATGTCATGAATATGTTGGTGGTGTTGGGTTTCAGAGTTGAAACCAGGGTCATATATGAGTGTTTGTTTTTGGGAAAGTTATAGTTTGGTACAACTACGAGATGAAAGACAGGGATTTGGATAGTTAGGGTAGTGCCTTGTACTAGGATAGTTCACAGGCCGAACTTGATATTATCTGATACCTGCTCAGCATCGCCAAGGTTAGGTAGTGAGTATATATATCTCTTTTATTGGCAGATGGCCATAATTCTTGAGAAAATGATCATGATTGTACCAATGTTTTGATGAGATATACTCAACTACCTAACCACTTCCCAGAAAGCTTTTGATGTCCAGGTGGGTCATCAAAAGTGGTGGTATATGGATCCATAGTTTGGTAAAGTGAGAGTAATTCTTATGGTTTTGAGTCAAGTTATATGCATCGTTTTTGTAATTGTGATTATAGGCCCCCATTGTTTGTTAAGTTTATTAAGATTAATATTTAAGGCTTATGAAGACCTCACTCCTTTCATGTTTCTCTTTCATATGTGTCTGTTGTACGAGTAGATGCAGAACCTGTTCAGTAGGAGTTGTCAAGAAAGAATCTTTGAAAGATTTTATGGATGATTCACTTATGAATAACCTATTTCTAATGTATTAGAACATATAAAATATATAATTCTACATTATGATGTAAAATTCTATTGTGGTGAACTTATTTGTAATACGAATATTTATAAAAGAAGTATACATTTATATTTGTGAAATGATATCATGAGTTATATCTCCTCTATGAAAATTTTATTTTTAAAAAAATTACTCATAATTTATAAATAAATAATAAATAATTAAATAATAGTTGGGGTGTCACACTTGACATAACTTTCATTTCACACTCCGCTGAGGTGTAAAAAAATATTATTTTAATCTAGTGTGTGAAGGTGTGGGGAGCCAACATGTAACCTCATTACTAAAGGCTCAAGAAAGAAAGGTTTTTTTCACATATCAATTTTACATGCTCAGTTCTCCTTCTGCTAGTCTCGTCATCGCAAGCATTCTCATTCTCCTTCTCCTTGTCATCGTTGTCGCTAAGGTGTGACCATCTTCAAAGCGTCGGTGTAAAGGTTTCCATTGAGTGAGGTTTAGTTGTCGTGTTCACTGTGAAGGTGTGGTGCTTCGAGTTTCGTGCATTCTTGAGTAAAGATTCGTCTTTTATGGGATTTTTTATGAAAAGGGAAACTTTTTTGTTCGTTTTATTGTTTAGTTTTTTGTTGGCAAATGATTTTCGTGAGAGGTTTAAGGTTTTAATATTTGAATATTTTTGTTACTTGAGTATATGCTACTGAGAAGGGTGGGTTGTGTTTTCATTTTGAATGTGTTTTCCTTTTGAATGTGTTTTCAATTTGAATGCTAGCCATGATGATATTGTTTCCCTGTTTTAGGGTTTAGGCTTTCATGTCTTTGGTGTTGTTTTTGTGCACAAATGTGTGTAGATGGATAATGTGTTTTGGTGTATTTTATTTGGTTTTGGTTCCTGAATGTGTGATGGAGAACAACGAAAGCCTTTTCATCACAGGAAGGGGGTTTAAGGTTTGGTTTAGCCTTTTGGTTGTCAACGTGTGATGAATTTGTTTTGGTTTTGGTTATGGTTTAGTGAGTGGTAGGTGGGTTGGACTTTTGTGGATCGTTTCCTGACATGAATTGGTTTTGTGTTTAGGTGTTTAAAAGTTTTGAAATACATGCTAGAAAAGGAGTTTGTATGGATGTTGGACAATCTAAGGTAAGTTATTTTGCACGCTGTTTTTGTTATTAAAGTATGAGATGTGAAGATAGTAACATATATGTTGTATATAATTTACAGCTTAGGCTAAGACATAGGGTTGACACTGACACTATTGTGCAAATAAACCGTACAATAGGTCCACCCCAATGAGAACAATTGGAGAAGACCCATTTCAAATGGATGCTTCGTTTTCAAAATGAAAAGAGTTTTAGGTTGTTGCAAGATGAAAAGAGTTTCAGATGGGTGTCATTTCTGAGCAAGAAACACAACAACTAGTAATTCTTTCTCATAAATAGAGAGGGCTTGTTACTGCCTATTTAGGGCCCTACTGATGAATGTTATAGGATGTTGGTCTTGCATTAAAACAACTCCTACATCCATGCCTGAAGCATATACCTCCACCACAAACTTCTTTTGAAAATCGGGTAAAGCCAAGACTAGTGCTTTTGTTAAAGCTTCCTTCAAATGTTGAGTGTGTTATTGCCTTTGGCTAGAGGAACCCACCTTTCTTCAAAAGGTCTGTTAATTGTTTAGCTATCCACCCAAATCATTTCACAAATTTTCTATGGTAACCGGCTAGCCCCAAGAAGCTTCTCAGTTGTTTAATATTCTGTGGGACTGCCAAATTCAACCTAACTTCTATTTTTGTAGGATCATTTGCTACTCCTTGTTTAGATATGAAATGTCCTAGATATTCCACTATGTTGACAACAAAGAAACATTTTGACTTCTAAGCAAATAATGAATTCTCCCATCGATCAAGAAAGACTTTCCTTAAGTGATGAAGGTGAGCTTCCAAATTTGTACTATATATTAGTATATAAAAAGCCAACAAAAATTTTCTCAAAAATTGCTAAAAAATAGAGTTTATTAATTCTCGAAATGTTGTTGGTGTGTTTGTTAACCCAAATGGCATGACAATGTATTCGTAGTGTCCTACATAAGTTTTGAATATTGTCTTGGAAACATCTCCAGGGTCCATTCTCACTTGGTTATACCTAACTCTCAAGTCAATGTTAGAAAAAATTGAAGAATCATGTAGTTCATCTAAGAGTTCATCCATGAGTGGAATAAGAATTTTATTCTTAATTGTATATTTGTAAATATCTCTATAATCGAAACACAATTTCCAAGTACCATCTTTTCCACACTAAAACAACAGGGCTAGCACATGGAATGTTACTGTGCTAAATAACACCATCTTTAAGGTAATCTTGAATCAGTTTGTCTATAATATTTTGAGACTTTGCATATCTGTAAGGCCTCTTGTTTATTGCATTTGCCTCTTAAATAAGAGGAGTTTTGTGACCAAATCCTGGTCTGAAAGAGGGTACCTCCTTTGGAATTTAAAAAATATCATCAAACTCAGCCAATAGCCTTTCAATAGGGGCAAGTAGTAGTGGTGTTTCAGCATGGATTGTAAGTGCGTAAAAAATTCCAATGTTGGTGGTACACAACTGCAACATTGAAAAATGAAATGCTTCCTCCATGACTTTAATAAAATTTTGTTTTGTTGCTTTCTTTATATTTTGCATAGTGGTTCCATGTAAAACATGCATCTTACCGTTTACCTTAAACTCCATGGTAAGATTACTAAAATTCTATAATATCTCCCAAGGTTACCGACCATTGAACTTCGAGTACAAGGACACAACAACCTAAAGGAATAACAAGAACATCAAAGGTGAAAGTTGTTTGTTGGATTCTCTCTGAAAAATTTTTCACCATAAAAGAAATCTTGATCTTGTTACCATTTGCTACTGTTACCAATAAATGATCTTGATCCTTTATCAAACATTCGAACTTCTTTGTAGCTTAGATGTCCAAAAATTATGAGTACATAGTTCGAAAATTAGCCACCCCCGTCAATGCGCTAACCAAGATCTGTGGTTTAGATTGTTCTTCTTTGTCACTTAATTCATGATCTAAAGGAGTTTCTTGAAGTTCCATAACATGATTTGAATTTTCTTGTGGGTCAAGCTATGTTTTGCTATGTACGACTCATCACAAAGTAACAAAGGCCTTTGGCCCTCCTTTCACTATAAATGTTGGTGTTAGAGTTCTAGTAGGCCTCATTGTTGACCTCGGCTTCTATCAGGATTTTTATAGAATTTAATTTTGTCTGCATTCACTGGTTTAGGACCTAGAATACTTTATTTTTGGTGAGGTACCAAGAAGAATCAGTAGTCGTAGAGGTTTTGGCCACATCATACATTTTGGCCAACAAGAAAGCTTTTTGGTCACTAGTATGTTAAAACATGTGCACTAACATTTAACCTACTTATAATAGTGTCAAAAGCGTAATAGTATTCATATATTGTAGTTTTCTAGCGTAAACTAATTAGGCCAGCCATAGGATGTACACAAACCTCGCAAAATCATTCTCGAATCATTACACTATAAGTCTTTCAAGACAACAACAAACAATTAGTGCATTTGGCCATAACTGTCTACCATTGTGTCACTCGTCCTTCAAGATGTATAATGGTTAATTGCACCTGCATATCGTTTGGTGTATTATCAATGGAAAAAAAATTTCACACTAATACAATCATTTGTCTATATTTTCGTGGTTGAACCTTGGAAATTGAATGCAGGAGATCGTGTTGCAACTGAGTATGGTGCTTGTCTGGAAGCCTTTCTACCATTAGACAATTGGTTCTCATTCAAAGAAGATTGAGTAATCAATTCTTGGATAGTTTCTTTCAACAAATTAGTAAAAGTGCATTAAAGAGAACCCGTTAACTTCACCAAACCAGCATCATCTAGCATCCAAATGTTCCTCCACTTCATCTAGCATCCAAATGTTCCTCCCCTTTCTTAAGAGCCACAAGAATCGAGAATCAACTAAGACTAATACCACTTGTTAGATAATTTAGGTTTTTTTTCTAGAATACAAAAAAATTTACAATCACCACACCGAACTCTCTCAAAGTGAACCGAACACCGAACTCTACCAAAGAGAACCAAACAACTCCAATCACATTTTGAAGGAAATCCAATGAATGTGTCGAAAGTATTAAAAAAAAAAACTAAGAAAGATGAGAAAATTGAGAGATGAATAAAAATAAAATATGCTTATTTTATTATCCAAAACAATTATATATATATATATATATATATATATATATATATATATATATATATATATATATATACATGCACGCACCACACTGCTTTACTAATTATGCACCACCTACCATGTTTGGCATCGTTTCACTATTTATATTGTCAATAAAAGAATAGCTAATACGATGTAATATATAACACATTTTTGTTTTTAATTTTGTATAACAATTGTGATTTGGTGAGATATCATAATGAATGAACTACGAATAAACTTAAAGAACGATAACTATATCTTATTCGAGTTAGATGGAACACAATTTTCCTAAACATTTCGATACGGCAATATGTGTGTATTTATTGAAAATCCCTTTTGATAGGGGACAGCTGACCTATTTCTGTGATATATATTTGTTGTCATTTCATATTCTGCTTCAATATTTTAATAAAACTCTCCGTAACTCATAATCATGAAGAATTTGGAGCATTGAAAAACCTTGAGAAGTCCATAAAAAATACAAGTTTACCAGCTTGAATCTGGTCAGAATTGGGGGAAAGAACTTCATGAATGACATAGAAAATACCTAGTAGTGACCTTGTCTGACCCATCTGCTTCAAACTTTTCCAAGCGAACGATACCCCAATTGTTTCATGCTGGACGTGGCTTCCTCCCTTCACCAAAATTCACCTTAATCACTAAGCAAATATTGCTAGCATACAATTTAACTTTCAGCAAAAGTTAATACTTTCTTCAAGATGTCGTGTGAGGACACTCATTTTACACAATTTTTAATTTAATCCATGCAAACTTATATATTTTTATTCTATTTTACTGACTAACTTTTTGGTCATCTCAACAATTAAGATTAAGTAGTGGTGGAGATTAACACTAAAAATCTAAATATTGGAGACTGTTCTAAAATAACTTTAAAAAGAATAACTTCAAAAGATATGGGTATTATAAAAGCTAAAAGCATATTTAATTTTATGAATGTGTGAGAGTATATTACATGGTATATCTTCACCCTTGTGACCACACTATTTGCATGCCAGTTGAGTGTATGTGTCAAACAGACATCGAGAAAAAAAGGCAAACTGAGATACTGCTCTGGATAGATTCTCTATTGCTCACAGTGTTGTTTTATGTAGACTTCAGGTAAGTCCAGGTTCAGTTTCAGGCAGAAGTGGCATTGGCTTGGTTTTACAAATGATAACATCACACTATAAATATAAAAGGTTAATATATGTTGCCAACCAAGAAGCCATAGAAGCACTTGAAAAGGCTTATCTGTCATGTGTCCCCTAGAATTCCCCTTAACGCTTCATTGAGGACTTTGCTTAGGTCCACTTTCACTAGTCCTCACTGAAGTGTTTGGGGGAGCTCCCGGTGGCTCTTGATGCTTCAACACAAGTATTTAAAACTTCCATCAATTTTCTCATTTAAAAACAGATAATTAATGATGTTTTTACGCCCTATTTGTTCTTATCGTTGTTATTCTTTTAATTTTGCTTTCTCTTTCTTTTTATTGCATTACATCATTTAATCTCAGTTTACTGCTCTTTCAGTTCTTACAGCTTTGTATCCTCGTACATCTTTCGTTCCTTTCATCAAAATGTGATCTCTTAAAAGATTTGTATTGCCTTAATACTCTCATCTCATGGCACAATGTACTGTTTTTGTTATTATTCTAGTTTATTTATGTCAACTCACTTTGTTTCAAGATATGTGTATTGACTTCACTTTATCTTCTATTTGTAGAGTCTAATTTCGTCTAAACTATTTGTTAGAATGGTAGTCTGAAAATTGGTTAGAGACGTACAAATTCAATGAATATATTACTAATGAAAACTACAATTCTAATATCTTAAAATTTTGAATTAAATGAGTTGTTAGTGATGTGATTGGGTAGCAATCCATTTATGAAAATCTCTGAGATTTTTCTCGTTATATTAACAAGTGTAAGATGAAGTCATCTCTAATGCAAAACTGGTAGAATGATATCTTACGTGATGTGAATCTCATCATATTACATCATTCTAAAAATTTTAAGCTTTATTTTCCTTCAAAGATTTTATGAGAATGTCTGCGTTTTCTTCTTCGTCCTCTTTGTGCCTTCCCCAGCCACCTTTACAATCTCCAATCGCAGTTGCCAATCTCCGCTATTATTCGAATGCTATTCTTCCAATTTTTTCACTGTTATTCCGACGTCTTTGTTTTAAATTGGGTAAGTCAAAATTAGGATATGGAAAGATACATAATTTTAGTAAGGAAATAATGAGTACCTCGACCAATATGCTTTTATTATAAATTAACACAAACGAACTAAGACTAGAAAAAAAATAATATATGATCATCTAAGATTTAACTTCTTCCGCTCTAAATCGATTGGAGCAATGGAATGTTAAAATGAAAATAAAAAAAAGTCTGCACACTAGCTAAAATAATACTCAGCTTCCTCTGTTGTAGTACCTACACAAGAAGAAACCAACAATGGCCCAAGTGGTGCCTAGCTTTTAGAAACTAGAGCAAAAGTTGGGACTGCACAATCAGTGAATTCTTTGTAGCATCTGATGACTTTAATACCGACCGTTTAGACCCTTAATTTCGACAATAATAATAGAAAAGAAAATAGGGATGAGAACAAGTAATTGCATTGTTCTAACCTTATATTTTGTGTTTATTTCTTTAATTTATCTTGAGTAACATGTTCTTACAAGCTTCACACACGGTTACTGATGATTCATTGCCTATGATCCTCAATTCATGCAAAAACAACTGATGTGGACGGCTAGCAATGTGTCAAAGACAGTTTTACAAACAAATATCTCAATAGCCATAATCAAACAATAAATGAACATGCAGAACACTGCTTTAAGGACTAATACAGCATGTGCAAATCATGCGCTAATGTTTAATTGAAATTTCATTGAAGTACATGGCACAACATACCCTGTCAAAAGCAACCTCATAAAAATAAGGTATGGCACAACATATCCTCTCAAAACCAACCTCATAAATATAAGGAATGTATATACAGATGTTCAAAATTTGGTTCACACAAGCAGACAATGGCTGAGATGACAATGAATGATGTAGGAGTACGGTTCAAAGAGCACCCATTTTCACTTTAGACTTTCTTACAGGAGCTTGGACTCTCTTCTGTTCTGATTGGGAGTTTCTCCCTGCAGATTTTGAGGCTGCAATCTGTTCAAGAGTTTCTAGAACCTCTGTCATTGGCGGCCTTGCCTTGGCTTCACGATTTAGGCATTGTAGTGCAAGAGTGGCAGCCATGTAGGCTCCTTTTTGTGGGTATTGGCCTCCCAACTTGGTGTCCATAATCCGAAATAGTTTTCTTTTGTCACCCAAATATGGTTTTGTCCACTCTACTAGATTCTGCTCCACACCAGCTTTTGTTCTGTCAACGGCACGTCTACCAGACAATAGCTCAAGCAACACAACACCAAAACTGTATACATCACTTTTAGCTGTCAGCCGACCTGTTAAAAAATTGGAGCTTTAGTACAATGATTTACATAAAAAGAGACACGTGAAAGGAGTTAGTTTCCAAGTTCTATCCTAAGGAGCAGTGCATTAGAGCAAAAAGTGGATCTAAAATTTGCATGTTTTGACAAGAACATAAGGATTAGAATTCAGAAGCAGAATAATAATTAACCCAACTGACCCCAGGTACACGAGTAACAAGCAATATCAGAAAGTTATAGTTTTCATTATACTATGTATGCAGAAGAAACCGAACTGTAGATCAGTTCAACATGCAGATACTCATACAATTGACTTGAATAAGCATGTTCAAATGGATACGAATGATTATAGGCCATTAAACAATAGCTAGAAGCAATGCAAGGTACCGACAGTATACACAAAGCTAAGGACTAAGGAGTACCTGTTGCAACATATTCAGGTGCTGCATATCCTTGAGTTCCCATAACTTGAGTAGAGACATGAGTTCTATCACCCGTAGGGCCAGCCTTTGCTAAGCCAAAATCAGAGAGCTTAGGATTGAAATCCTGTAATTCAATAATGATCAGAATTTTTTTTCGTGATATAACAGTAATGAAGAAATTATTGCATCACTTTTTTATCCTCATTAATCTTACAGCGTCAAGTAGGATATTAGATGCTTTAAAATCACGGTATATGACTTGAGACTGGGCATTATGAAGAAAAGAGAGTCCTCTGGCAGCACCAATGGCCACTTTCATTCTCACTGACCAAGATAGAGGCTGTGGTCCTCCTGTCAAATATAATAAGCCCCATTAATCGCTATGCAAACTACTCTAATGGATTAATTAATCATTTCTCAGTTCATTAGTTATCAAATCATACTTAAATATGTAATGGATTAATTGATAATTTCTAAGTTCATTAGTTATCAAATCTCAGAGAAGATCGTTCTTAGATTAAGGTACCAGCTATCTTTGTTGATATCTTTATCATTCTGTGTTTATTAATAGCTTAATAAATTAAAATTCCAAGAAAACAGTGTAATGGTTATGAGAACTTGCTTCTAAATAGATGATTCTCTAAGCTCCCTTTGGACATAAACTCATAGACCAACAGCCGGTTCTCTCCCTCCACGCAGTATCCAATCAATTTAACCAGATTCTGATGGTGAAGTTGCCCAAGGTAGTCTACTTCAGTCTAGAAAAAACGATTAAAACTTCACGAATTAGACCATGAATAATAATATTGAAAGTAAGATAATTTTAAAGTATGCTTAAGCAAGGTAAAGCTTGGAAATGGAAATAAAACACGTACCAACCACTCCTTATGACCTTGTAACCCTTCAGGCTTGAGTTTCTTAACAGCAACTACCATTCCTGATCCAGGTTTTGAAGCTGTAAATGTGTGTTCATCAATCCACCCCTTGTAAACATAACCAAATCCTCCTTCCCCAAGAAGGCTGTCGGGGCGAAAGTTTCTGGTGGCATTCTTTAGCTCATTAAAGGCAAAGGCCTTAAGATTTGGGGAAGACAGAATTTCACCCTCGGACCTTGGAGTGGGAAGACTTGAGACATCACTTGCTTCACAGTATGACTGAATAGATAAGCTCGAAGGAACAGATGAAGGACTGGTCTTTGAAATTCCTGATGCAAGCAGAATGGAAACAGTTAGTCAATGGATGCTACCATTTCACGAACAAAAACAGGAACTTTTTCCAATAACCTTAAAATTCAACCAATTGCACTCATGTAAGATAATGTTCACACCTTCCACACCAGATGGTAATGTTTAATAACAGTAAGCACCATTCTCCAATCCTAGTTCAAGTAATCCCATGGATTGGATCCAAGCAAATACCAACCCAAACAAACCCAGCTTGCAGCACCCAAAAACAGAAAGTAGAAAAAAAAAGCTTGAAAACCCACAAAGAATTCACAATCTACAACGCCATCAAACCCACAGCTTTGAAAGCCATAGTGTAAAAAATCATCTTTGACAGAGATGACAAAGGCAAATCACATACAGCCCTTCAAAAAAAAAAAAAAAAAAAAAAAGTTTCAAAAAGTGGTTGGAAATGACGATTTCAGTAGGATCCTTTAGATTTTTTTCCATCATAGCTACCACAATTGCAGCAGCATAAGGATGCCAATGAAATTGCAACTGCAATCACAATTTAAAATCTTGTGAAACATTGCACGGCGAATGAAGAATGGGTGAGAGAAAAGCAAAAGGTACCAGAAGGGGTTCTGGAACTGTGAGCTGCTTGTACTTTAGCCGAAGAACCTAGGCAGTTACCCATTATCCCCTGGCAGAAACTGAAGTCACACACTACACTTGTGTTTGCTTAAAAGATATTAAAAAGGTGACACTTTTCCCTTTATCTATGTGGGTTTGTTCTATACTTTGAAGGAAAAAATGGTTGAAGAAAAAGAAATGAATTTGTGTTTGACAAGAAAAACGAGGGAACGGAAAGAGGTGAGAAAGTGCATATGAATGACATAAGACATTGCGATTGATTGAAGCCAAGTCGTGTTAAGGAAGACACGAGAAGCGCGTGGGGTCACACTGCCCTCTCGTCATGCTCTTCACACTTTGCATTTACTATATTACCCTTCATTTTTCCATCTCTTTCATACTTTAATGCGAATGGGAGTTTCTCGTTTGCCACGTCTAGTGAGAACTATGTGCTTACCAAATTATTTAAGAAAACTTGGGAATTCTCATAAGTCAACTAACATTTCTAAATTTATTTTATTTTATTTGTTTTAGTGTAGAATTTAAGGTTTAAGATTTAGTATCTATGAGAAATATGTGTTTATTAAAAAGTTATTTTAAATTTGGATATCTTAACCTCTCAAAATTTCCCATTCATTTATCATGTATAATAATAGAAAAACATAATATACCAATTAAGAGGAACTATACCAAACTCATATTAAAAAGAAAAACAAAAGCACGTCTCAATAAAAAAAACTAAGCAACACAAAATATGGAACTCTTATAAAACAATCAATAAAAATAGATGACATGACATTATATCATTTTATCATTTGTAATCTAATTTATTCTCAATTCTATGTTAAAGTTTAATGATTTTCTTTACAAAACAAGTTTTTTTTATAATTTATTTATTATTATTAATACAAATAATCAACATTTTTCTTTCTTATTCTTCATCTTTTTCATTTTTTTTATTTTCACTTGAACATTTTACTCATATTTTATGATGTGTATTATTAAAAAATAATAAAAATTAACTTTCCTTTTATTTTTTGAATTGACCTTTTTTTTAAAAAAAAATAACGGTTGCCTTTTGAATTTTAAATTAAAAGTTAAGAATTCAACCAAACCAAACAAAATTGTTTACTGTATTTAAACGTATAGTATGATTAGAGTTAATTAACAACTACAACGTACATTTAATTGTTTTTATAATTTGATTATATTTTACTTACACTATATTTATATTTATTAAAATAAGATAAGAAAATTTATATTATAATTTCAAAGAAATAATTCCATTTGTTTATGAATATAAGAAAAAATTAAAAATGTTTAATACAATAAAAATCACACAAAAATAATTTACAAAATGTTTATCTATTTAATAGTTTTTCATTGTATAATGTTTAACAACTTTATCACCACAAAAGTGTAATAATCAAATTATATTTTATTTTTAATTTAACTAATTAAATATTTAATTTATAATAAAAATGTATTTATAAGAACCTATGCTTATATATAATTTAGTTGTTTATCATGTCAGCAGTCTCCTGATGATAATTTCTAATAAGAATCAATGAACTGAAGATCAGGGATAAGTATCATAAGCTCCAAATGCCCCAATGAAAACTCATCTTTCACTTTTTGTATTAAAAGAAAAAAAAAGGATTGAAAGTAACATGATATCTCTCTGTGCAAATATGTTTACATAATGTAAATATGAGTACATATATAGTCCAATGATAAATGCATTGTTATAAAGGACAAAATGGTCTAACACAAACTGTGTGGCTTGCAACCTAAGGGAAAGAATTGAGGATAGAATTGTTTTGTGCAAAAAGTCAAAAAAAAGAATAAATAAGAGAAAAGGTTTGAAGAAATGGATGGGAAGGTGCCAACTTAATTAGTCAACTAAGCAAGGACAAGTTGACCACGTATGACAACTAATTCTATTGTCTCCTACCTTTCACTCCTATCTAATCTAACACCACGTTTCATACCCAAAAGTAATTGAAACGTAACGCACAAGACTCTTTGAAAATCTACCACCTTATAACTGCTTCAGCAATTTCCTTAACGTGTAAACCATTTTGATTACGCCTAATACTTGAAGGCTTATTAATAATAAAAGTTATCCCATTTTTAGTAATTAAATTCAAACTTAAAAATAAACATAGTAAAAATTAGTGCTTAATTAAGTTTTAAATTCCTATAAATTTGAGTATTTTATGTATATTGAATACTCAAAATTTTTATATATTTCAATTATTTTAATTTTTCCACTAATTGAGTGACATGGTTGTTTATCTTACTTGGTCACTTATTTGTCTTCGTGTGTTAAGAAATGTGATGTTGTTTTGTGCTTCATATATAAAATGATACTGCAACTAATGTAAAATGACAAGTGACTTTTATTGTTTTAATTAAAAACATGTTAGATAATGGAATCTTCATGCTCTCTAATGGCTTCCATGTCATCACCTACAATGATCAAGGAACTATCGCGTTATCATCACCATTGACATTGATGTAGGTGATGATAATAGTTTTCTGTTATCCAACACATTTTCAATTAAAGTAACAAAACTTAATTGTTGTTTTACATTAACGACAATTTCAATTTATATTAACTACAAAATCTCATATTTTTTAACACTGTGAGACAAGTAAGCAAGATGATGATGCATGATAACAACCACGTCACCCAATTAACTAAAAAATTCAATTGAAAAATATCAAAAATTTTGAATACTCAGTAAACCAAAATAATTTAATAAGAACTCAATTGAAAATATCCTAAGTCGTGAGGAACTCAAAACTTAATTAAGCCTAAAATTAAAAAATAATTTCTACCACTTTCTAGGTAGTCAATTTCCTCTTTGAGAGGGGTGACATTTGATAGTAACCTTGTCACTAATAACTATAGACATGAAGTCATCCAAAGCCTTCACATATGATAGATTCTAACACTTTTTCTTCTATGAATGTTTTCCCACAATGCATGTGGTTTGCCATACCTTTAGAGAATGGTTTGTAATTTAAAGGTTTTTGCACCAAAATGGTGCACTTCACTTTTAATATTACCAGAACGGGCAAAAATTATTAACTATATATGGATAAGTCATTTTGGCACGACTTTGTTTTGAAGAAGTGGTTATGGTGATGCACAACTTTAATGTGGACATAAGTCAAACGAAGAAGTCATGTCAGGGTACCATGACCTTCGTATAAAATTTAGATAACCAAAATCATGTTGATTGGGTACAACTTTATTTATCATGGTATTAGGGTTTATTTCACTCCAAAATAAAAAGAACTTTAATTATCATGGGATTAGGGCTTTTATTTTTGCACTGAAGTTGTGCCACGCCCTCACGACTTCAACTTTGGAGAATTTTTTTTTACGGTTCTCTTAGGTTTTGTAATGAAAATATAAAGAATGTTATATTTATGTGTGATTAAATTAATAAATTGTTTAATTAAATTATTAAAATTTTTATAAATTAGTAAGTTTGATTTATTATAAATTTGCATTATAAATTTAATTTTGGAATCAAAATTTAAATTAATTTATTTTATGCATATTAGAAGAATAGAAAATTAATTGTAAGATATATGTTGTGGGAAAAAAGAACATAAGTAGAAGAAATAAGGATGTTAGATTAAGTAATGAAATTTCAATAAATACCATGTACATGTTACAAATAACGATATGTTATTTTGTATATGGACAACTGCTTCTATTATGACCTTCATTGAGACAATATGAACATTTTTTTTGGTTTATTTGGAATTGTCTTGTCCATTTCATTATGGATACGGTTAGGTGTTAGTCTAATTGATTCCTTATGTTCATGTGGGGGTGGGGAATGAAATTTTATCCCATATAAGTAATAATTCTCATTCTAAATTGATGAAATTGGACTTATGCCTTGTAAATATTGTGGAGACTATAAACAAGATCAACAAATATCCTTATTTTCAAATGACAACACGAATAAAAAATGGTAACATGAGGACAAGGCAGTTGAAGAGCTTAAAACTCCCCACAATCACACCACCAGTCATTTAAGTGTATATGACATAGGTCAGCGTTCAAGTTGGGATGATGAAAAACCTCAAAGCAAGGGAACAACTACTAAATCATGGCCAAAAATATATAAGAGGAACGAAACTCAATTGATCGTAGCAAAGCTAAAATCCTATCATCTTGTCATAAATTTCATTACTTATGCCTACAAAGTGTTTCTGAAAATGCTTTGTGTAGTCTAGTAAGTGTACCACAAGTTTGCTTTATTTATAATGTTTCTGTGTTCTCTTTCCTTTGCATATTTGAATTCTATTACTTGTTATTAGATCATTAAAAACTATCACAGAGTTATATTTCAATTATTTCTTGTAGTTTTGTTCCTATTGTTCAATTTCTATAGGTTTCCATTCTTTGAAGTTTTGTCAAATAAATTTTATCATAAGAAAAGTACAAAAAAAATTTGAACGTGAAGAGGATTTGAATAAATTAATGTCTTTGAATTTGTGTTAAAAAAAGGTGCATCCTAATTCAAAAAGAGAAAAAAAGTGATAAGTCATAAAAGTCAGGATGTTTAGTTCTTAAACAAAGTTTGTCAACTCCGTTGTTCTAATATTTTCTAGTGGTTTTTTTGACCAAATATTGCTATGACCATTTCATATATTCAAACATGAATCTTGGATGAAAATTTCAAGGTCAAAATCATTATATAAAAAATTACATAAATCATGCAACTCCAGTAGCAACTAATCTAGAATTTGTTTTTGTTTTATAAATTTATTCTATAACCATTCATAGGATTTCATTTTGTTTGTCTACTACTTTTGTATCTTTAATTTCTTGATTTGTGTCTTATAAAATTACTCCTTGAGTTTTTTTCTTATCAATTCTCTTGAGTTTAGCATTTCTAATTTGAGTTTTTATAATTTTATGTTCTTGGATCTCTTGAGGTCGAATAATTCTTGGTTTGTGATCTTGTCTGGAAAATGATTAATAATCTTCTAGGTAGCATATTGGAGAAGGTGAAAATCATGTCAAGGATGACTCCCCTTGAGGGAACTAACAAGTAGAAAGCTCAAAGTAGAAAGACAAATACCAAAGAGGAGTATAAGTTGTTTAACATTTTAGATAAATTTTCATTATATTTCTTTGAGTTGTGAAAAATTTCAAATAATTATTTTTGTGGATTAGTAATCGTGTAGATGGTGTGTGTCTTGAAAGTTCAAAAATGCCAACAAGTCACCTAAGGAATTCGTTTAATTTTCAACTTTTGCAATTGTTATTAATTTTTTTGCTTGCAAAATTTGTTTCGTCTGCTTATAGTTATATCATAGCCTTCTCTTATGTTTAAGTAATTTTCATTTAGAAAAGGATTGTGAAATATATTGGGATAAGTTTCTGACTAGAAAAGATTTGTTTCTTAAGTTGTCCAAGTGAGCACCTCTCTTTCCTGAGAATCCCCCAGTGTGTAGAGCCTATCATTTCTTTGTGAATTTTTTTTTTTTTTACATAAGACTTAAGATTTCTAGGTGTTCTTCTAACTATTGTAGTAGTGACTTGAGTGATACTCCAATTGATTTGAAAGAATTATCATGGGAACTCAAGAACTAAAACTATGAAGACAACAAGAGACAATTATCAAAAATAAAGGAAAAATTGAACGTCATTCCCAACTTGTCATCTTAGAGGAGTGATAACATCTATTTTTATCACATTTTGAACCTAATTTTATCATGAAATCAATTCTTTCTAAAATTGAACCCAGCTTACTTCCTTATTTAATTAGGTTTTTGTTAATAAATTGATTACTGGAGTCTGAGAATAGTAAGTTGCACTAATTTTCCTTAGTTTGCTTAAAAAGATAATACAAAGCATTAGATGTAGAAAAAAAAAAAGATTGAAGCCTGTGAAGAAGGATACACACCATAAAGGAGGAGAAAGGATAAAATGCCTATGAAGGAATGCAAAAAATAGGAGCCAATATAGCATAGTCGCACCCAGCGCCACTGAAGTTGGACGCGAGTTGAATCTTAAACCTTATAGGAAGAGTTGCCCCTGACACCATAAAAGTTGAGTCGATCGTGAACGACATTCAAAATATATTTAATTAGTGTCTGTGTTAGGGTTTATACACAGAGAGCCAAAGGAGAAAAAATTCAGTCTTAGATTACAACTTTAGTGTTTTTTATGCAATCATCTTCTTCCACTATTCATTTTGTATGTTTAGGATTCTCATGTCTATGAGGAACTAAACCCATTGTTGTTGGGGTTAAATGTAACTTACCAAACTCTCATGTAATCAATATTTGTTGAATTTTCAAATAGTTTAAAAGTCCATTTAGATGATAGAATCATTTAACAAAGTTTTAATAACAATGACTCCAAATGCATGTTTGTATTTGATGATCTTGTGTGTCTATTACATTAATGTTCACATATCTTTAAGCATGAGGAATATGTACAAATGAACTATAGACCAGATAAGTTTTTGTTTACTATTATTTCATTAAATTAATTTTGTTTAGAATTAAAAAAATTGTAAGTTAAAAATAAAAAATAAATATAAGTAAATGTTTTAAATTTGTTTTGAAATCTTCTTTCAATTTTATTTTGAATCATATCATTTAAAGTTGATTTATTTTCAAATATCATATTAGAAATAAATTAAAATTTATTCAAATTAAGTTTGATTTGTATTTAATTGAGATAAAGATTTTATAGTTTATGATTTATTCTTCACCATTCAAGCTTTGTTTCAATTTGAATTTTTTGTTGCACATTAATGATTTAATTTTTGCATTAAATATGAAAATTGAGATATTATTTGGACCAAAATTAGCTAGTTTGCAACTATAAATATTGGTACAATTTATATAAGTTTTTCAAAATTCAAATTCTTAATGACCCTATTTTGGAAACTATTTGTGATTACTTTCTATTAAATATCTTTGTCGTATAATGTGTTAAATTATTTCATACATAATTAATCAATTTTAATGTAGAATTAAAATTAGATTTATTGTTTGAGCTTAAGTTCATCAGATTGTTAAGATTTCTCTTTCAAGCATCTAACGACTGGTTTCTACAAAGCTACATATAGAGAAACAATTTCAAGTTGAAGAATACAAGAAACAAAAAGAAAAATACACTAGACAACACATTGAAGAATTTACTAAATATTTGAGTGTTTATTATAACTATGTTATTGAGAGCATATACAGGTTTAGTTTGTGCGAAACCATTGTGTAATTCTTCACCATTGTGAAGTAACCCTTGTGAGGTTTCATTGTTCTCTCTTTTTAGTGTTTCTTTCAATATTGAGTGATTTTGATCTCAGCGGAAGATTGTGACTGGTATAACCTAGAGAGATTTGTTTACTTAGATTTCCTGGAAAGGAGATAATACTTGTGTTTCCTAGAGAGGAGAGAATACTCATGTAAGATGAAGATGTGGTAATACTTGTTATAATCAGTAGATTATTAAAATATCTTAAGTAATTGCTTAAGGGGACTTGATGTAGCTCAAGTTTGAGTGAACTAGGGTAAATCCTGTGTGCCTTGGATTTAATTTTATTGTTGTCTTGTGTGTCCCAAAATTAATTTTTATCGCCGCTTATTTATCATCTGCTACAAATCGAGTTTGTGGGCTCCATTCAACCCTCCTTCTAGAGTCAACTGCACCTTCAATGTTGTATTTATATGTCTTTTCCTGTTAATGTTAGTATTTTAATTCTTCGTTTAGTGCTTGTTGTGTTAATTCATGGCTTAACACTTTGATTCTAAAGGTATTGAGAAATATCATTGGTAATCAGTATCTGAATTGAAATATCTAATGAAAGCTTTGTATCTAGGAATAGAGCATGGTTCATTTATTGTCTTAAACCCTTGTGATAAAAGCAAGTCTTTTCTATATAATTGATCAAGGACAGTTAATAGGGAAGTTTAGGCTCATTCACTTAAGGAATTAGGGTTTGGGTATTATTGTGAGTTGACATTAACATTAGTTAAGAAAATAATGTAATTGTTTTATGCATGAGAGGAAGGTATGGTGAAGTCTAATCCTAGCAATATTCGTATCATCGATCCTTAACCTTATTCTGCTCTCTGTGTCATAAAATTATTAAAATATTTAATTTATTTTCTTGCACAAATCATTCAAATTATGGAATTATTCTTTGGTTTAATTTTATTATAATTGTGAATATTGTTGTGTATTGCATAAGTCTATTGAGTGAACAATATATTTATTACTTGCTATATGAGCAACTAGTGCAGTTTCCATTGAATGGAAAAAGTGTTAACAAGAAGGATCTTAGGGGCTTACATCAAAAAAAAGAGAAAACACAAAGAAATTTTTTAAAAAGTAAATTTAGTTCATCAATGGGGTCTGATACAGGAGGATCACATATTGAAAAATACATTTTTAGGATTGATAAATGTTATCAACTTGAACCCCTTAGAAGGCATAACCAGTAAAACAAACTAGAGAGTCTAAGGTTGACTTGCCATATATCCATGGTAAAGAGGATGCAAATGCATATTTATTTTGGGAATTAAAGTTGAGCAACTCTTCTTCTACCATTAGATAAGTGAGAGAACAAAATCCACATTGGCCACTTTTAGTTTTCAAAGGTATGTCATGTATTGGTAGACTTTACTGGAAAGAGAAAGATGTCTCCACATTAAGCTTCCAATTTTGTATTGAAATAATTTAAGAAGTGCTATGAGGCATCCTCATATTCTATCATATTATAACAGGGTATGGACAAGCTCCAAAGACTCCATCAAAAAAATATGAGTGTAGAAAAACATAGACAAAATATGGAGCTGTACATGTTGAGGGTTGGAATCAGGGAAGAGGAGAACACTACAATCGCTAGGTTTATGAGCAGACTCATTGTTGAAATAAGAGACAAGGTTAAACTTTTGCCATACAAAACTTTGAATGATTTGGTTCAAATTTGCAATAAAGTTTAACAACAAAATTTGAGAAAGGGTAAAAGTTTATATTTTGGTTCTTATTTCAAGAAAGAATTCTAGAGGGAGGGTAAGTATCAGAAGGGAAAACCCAAAGAAGAACCTTCGCCAAACCTAGCTAAAGAAAAAATATAAAAATAAAAATGAGCATTCATTACACACTCACTTAATGATATAAAGTGTCTCAAGTGTCTAGACAGAGGACATGTTAAAACCTAGTGTCCCTCCATAAGAAACATTCTCTTGAGGGGCACAAACATTTACAGTAGCAAAGATGAGGTTGCAAGAGGTAGTGAGAGTGAAAAGTCTTAGAGTAAAATCTGTGAGGATGTATATGCTTGTGAGGGAGGTTTTCTGATGATTTGGAGGACTCTCAACATATTCTGACCCTTTATATGAATTTTTTACTTGTCTTTTATTTCAATTTATTTTTCTCTTTCTTCTTTCTCAAAGTCTTGATCTCCTCCTCTACGATAGCAAATTGGGCTTCAACATTTATTTTGTTTAAAGCCTCTCGTTGTCTCTACAATTTATGTGACTTAAGTTCTGAAAAAAATTCTTTTAAAGCATATTTACTTTAACTTAGAGTCACTCCCATTATGGTAAGAAGAATGCCTAGACATTTTGAGTTTTGTATAGGAGGTATTTAAAAAGGAAAAAGAAGAAGTTCAACATACCAAGGGGTATTCTTAAGAAGGGGAGGTGCGTCACTAAGACACAATTAAGTACCAAGTCTTTTCTTGGCCAGAATTTCGCTAAAGCAAGTCAATTTTAGCTCAAACGACAATAGTACTACAACTCAACCCTATCGCAAAATTTTGCTAAAGGAAACCAAATTTCTCTTAAGCGAGCTACTTTTGCCTCACACTAAAATAATTTTACTCAAGTGAGCTAGTTTTCATTCAAGCTAAAATAATTCCTTTTCTTATCTTTTCAATAGAATGTATATGAATGTTTATTTTAAACATGAAATGAATATTAATTAGTATATTTAATTGATTTATGAAATTTTTAAATGATGTATATTGTATGAAAATGGTTGTTGAGGTGATAAGAATTGTATGAAATTGTGACCATCAATCTCGAATGATATGTGAACCGTTATTTGATTTATGTATTAAGTATTGACAATCATCTTGTATTGAACTCATCCTGATCCATTATCCTTGGGTTCACGGGTTAATCTAATTATTGATTTTAATCAAATGTTAGTCTTTAGTGGGACATACTCAATATGGGTCTTCCAAAAGGTGTCAGCTGGTATTTCGCTTGTTGAATATCTTTGATGTATAGATCCATATGTGATCTATATTGTTTTGTATGTTGATATTTTATAAATTTGAATTGTTGTGATATATTTTTTTCTTATGTTGAAAATTTATTTCATTAACTTACCCTAGTATGTATTGTTTGTCTTGGGAATTATAATAATTGTACTATGTACACAAGCAATGACTATCTTTTTATCAATATTTACACACACACACACATATATATATATATATATATATATATATATATATATATATATATATATATATATATATATATATATATATATATATAT
>Ga0209700_104374_pt1 | contig 25551 bp, 13 predicted proteins | sample SiratroredBW_FD_187528 | JGI IMG/M metagenome (GOLD analysis project Ga0209700, IMG submission 187528) | Root nodule microbial communities of legume samples collected from California, USA - Siratro red BW (SPAdes) (version 2) | ecosystem: Host-associated > Plants > Roots > Nodule | place: USA...
CAGAGAAAAAAAATTGTTTCCTTGTTTCAGTTCTTTGAAAAATAAAAAATATATTTTATCTCAAACCATCGTATAAATTAAAATAACTATATTAAATGGGAGCGTTTCAGGCTGTTTTTTTTTTTTACAAAAAGGATTTTTAGAATAAATTCTTAACCTCTTATTTATTTCTTTTAATAAGTAAAATGTCTAAACTTGTCATTGTTTTTTTGTGCTCTATTTTTTTTTTAAGTAAAAGCTAAACTTTGGTTTTTCCTCTGCACATACTCTTTATTATAAAAAAATAAATAAAAAAAAAACAGCACAACCGCACCTATATAAGCTATTGTCTTTAACACAGCAGCTAAAATTACGAACCATGTATATACTTCTAATGCAAAAATTCAACTACTCAATCATTTACTTTTACGCGTTTCTACATCTTCAAGTTCATCTACACGTTGTCCTCAATTATGAATTTTAACCAAAAGTTAAAAATCATTACTCTTGTTCATTTAATTTCCTTGTATTTTTTCTTGTGGGTTTAGGGTTTGTGAGTGTAGGGTAATTAAGGTTTTAGGGAAGGATTAGGTATTAATCACCACTTAGGATAAGGGCAATTATTTTCTAACCCTAATTGGAGTAAAAGGTGGGGAAAGACGAAAACCAGAAGATCTGATTAATTTATTTGTTAATTGTACTATTACAAGAATAGCATCAATCCCTATGTACGATACTATACTACTATTATAAACAACTGGATTATATTCTAGCCCTAAAATATTAATGCTGACCACTGTGCTATTAAAAAATTAAAAAATGATTTTCACATATTTACTTGTAATAGTTTTAATCATTTTCATTTTTAATCTACCAGCCTTTTTTTTATTTTATTTATGATTTATTAGTTTAAATTTTGTGTTAGAGCAATTTTATACAACCTTCTAACTTTAATTATAATACAATAACATTTAAAAGTACAATTTGTTATTTAACCACACAGTGCAAGTTTTGTTGCAAAAGTCGTATATGCAAAGTTAACATTTTATAGAATTTATTACTTATAGCTTCCATTTTACTGTGCCTCCATATTTCGGCTTTTTCACTAAGATGGTATAATCTTATCACAAATTTGCTGATTTGCCTAAAATTTTTAAAAATATGCATTTGATTGAATAAGTCATCACTAAATTGATAACTTTATTTCTTTTACATTAAAGTCCTCACATGATTTTATATATTTTTAAATGTCAATAACGACTGCTCTATTTTTTATATTTTTATTATTTATATTGTCATAACATTATTATAAATATATAAATAAGCTTTATTTAAGTTATTAATTAAAAAAAATTGATTTATATTTTTAGTTATAATGCATACATTTCTAAAAGAAATGTTTTTTGTATTTAATTTTTTTAAGATGTACTCAATTATGTTTTATTAGATGATAAATTTTTAATTTAGATGATTTTATTATAGTGAGTTTTATTGGTGTAATTTAAAAAGCAATTTAAAATTGAAATAAATTAAGGTAATATTTATTCAAAAATAAAAAAATGGTTAAAAATTTAAGTATAAATTAAAAAATTTACAATAATTAAAAATAAAAAAAATGACATAAAAAAATTACAAACACTTATATTTAAGATTTTGAAATAAAAATAATGTCATAATTTATTATAATTGATTTATGTTTCATTTTACCGTCTCTATCTCTTATAAAACATTATATCAGTGATATGAGCGGTAAAAGACTTATATATCCTATTAATAAATCTCAATATTTAAAATGTCTTTAGATAGTAATTTCTAACTAAACACTTATCTTAAAAAAACACAAGGATTATGAAAAAACTAAAGAATAACCTCTTTGCCGTTCTGAAATTAATATATGGAAAAACATATTTTATTATTTTTAACTACAAATGACAATCAAGTTAAAACTTTGATTATATGAAGCTGCATTTAAATATTCAATTATCCAGCTGATCTAACATTTAATGTTATTAATGATATATACAGGGGTGGCTCAAGGTCCAAGCAAATAAAGCAATCGCTTTAGACCTCATGATCTTAAAGGCCTCAAAAAAATTTAATATGCTTTAGGCCTCAAAGCCACAAAGGTCCCAAAAAAATTTAATATGTTTTAGGCTCAAAGTCTCAAAAAAATTTAATACTCACATATTATTATAAAATAAAAAATATTTAATTTTAAAATTATACTAACAAAATTTTAATTAAAAATTTAAATATTTTAACTAACTTTAAGTTTACATTAGTGCTATAAATATATTATTTAATGGTTTTAAATTTACATTGGTACTATAAATACTATTCAATGAATAATATTTTTGAAACTTTCTTATAATAAATTAATAATATTAAAAAAAATTGAACAGTCAAGAAAAAAATTCTTTGTATCAAAACTTTATAATTTATCTCTAAAAAAAATTTGAACAATCTAAGGAATCTTTCATATCAAAACTTTCTAATTTATCTCTTTCCTATATTCTAACCTATTGATATCATCTCTTTTTATATGTCCTATCATTGTCTCACTCTTCTTCCACTTATCTTCTTCTTTCTTCACTTATCACCTTTTTTCTTATGTCTCTTTTGTTCCTTTCATAATATTATTTTAACTTGTTTTCAATTTAAAATTTCTTTCATTTCATATTTCATCATTCTATACTATGCATTTATGTGCGAGGAAGAGTTTGTATTCACTTTGGCTCTTTTAAGGACATCAATGTTAGGTAAAAATAATATGAGATTGATCAATTGATCCTACTTTTTTTATTTTTATTTTTCATTATTGTTTAATTAATCTTAAAATAATTTGTGTAGATTTAAGAAAGAGAATTTAGAAGTTACAAATTATATTTAAAGACATACCAAAGGACATGATCGAAAGATAAATATAATAACATAATAGGAGACCTGAGACTCTACGATGATTGTCTTGACAAACATGGTTTATCTTTTTAACTTAGACTTATTTTATATACTTATAAGTTATATTGAGTGTAATATATGTTATTTGCAGTTGCAGTTAACTGGATAGTAAAAATTTACAATCAAAAGATATGTGTATTAATATGGTCATTGAACAATTAAAAGGTCTTCTTTCACTTTTTGAAACATATAGAGAAAATGGATTTGAAAATGCATTTACTTAAAATTGCTTTTGAAATGGATGTAGAGCCTAAGTGGTAAAAGAAAATATTGAGAATGAAGTTATTAAATCACCTCAAGAGTCATTTAGAATTGATTATTTTTATTTTTTTTTATATATTGTATATAGATAAAGCAATTGCCAAACTCCAAAATAGATTTGAACAATTTAAAATATATGAAGATATTTTTGGTTTTTTATTTAGTATTAAAAATTTAAAGTTATTGGGTTGTGTACTTTTGAAAAAAAAATGCTTAAACCTTGAAAAAGTATTTGAAACATGATAATTTATTGGATCTTTATGGCTTAGATTTATTTTTAGAATTAAATATCTTAAAGGAGATTATAGGATTGAAAAAAAATTGACATTCTTAATTATATAAAAAAAATATTTTTTTTCCAAATACATATATAACATATATAATAATGTAACAATTTTAGTATCAATTACTTCAACTGAAATAAGTTTTTCAGAACTTAAATTAATAAAATCTTATTTAAGATCGACAATATCAACAAAGATTAAATAAATTAGTTTTATTGTCTATTGAAAAAATATTTTTTAAATAAATTTAATTATGATAATTTAATAAATAATTTTATATCATAAAAAGTTTAAAAAATAAAATTTAAATAAAAATATTATAATTATAATTATTTTATTAATTTAAAAAATCTCTTATTTTTTTATTTCCTTTAGACTTGATAGACCCTTGAACCTCCACTGGATATATATTATACTTTTAATAAATTTTCCTACATATTAATGTTTTACAGTTATTACGGTGTGAGTAGAACCACACATTATGAAACTTTTAGAACACCCCATATAAATATACTTTACCTTATTAACGTTTAAATCTTTACATATTTAAGTAAAAACATAAATAACAAACAACACGCTTACAAAACCAAACATATATTCTCAAACAAATTACAAAATAATAATAAACCAAACTCTTATATATCAAATATAATAACAATAAAAAATAAATGAAAAAAAAGAGAAGTGAATCATTTAATAGTTAATTAAATATTCAAAATAATCATATATGTCATAAAATCGAAAACTCTATTTGAAACAAAAGAAAAAAATATAAAAAATAGAGTAAAATATATAGATGTCTTTTAAAAAATTTATATTAAACATATTCCATTAAATACTAAATCCTAAACTCTAAAAATACTAACTAATCATTGAAATACCCACATTTCACATGAATATTCCTTAATTTGAACTTCTCAAACTTAATTTAAGTAAAATACATTCTGAGGCATAGTTCAATCACACAATCGTATGAATGTGTAAACAGAATTAAACCATTCTACCAAGTCTTCAAACCCATATTATGCATGGTCCCTAAATTATGCGAAAACCTGAAAGAAAATAAATCTAAGAGAAAGAAACGAAAAAAAAAAGTTTTTTTTTTTAATTTGACTTTTGTATCATTATTCAAGTTTTTTTAATAAAAATAACAGACTTACTATTATTTAATTACTGAAAACTAAATTTCTAGAATCAATTCACTGTAATTTTTTTGTGAAACATGAATATAAAAAAACCGACAACTGAATTAGAAGTTTAGAAATGTGCTTAATTTGTTAAATATAAAAGTAAAATGAAAAAGGTAGTAGATATTAGGAATGAGTTCAGTTTTCATCTTGAGAAGAGGTTAAAGCAAACAGTTTTAATAAAAAAAAAAAAACTCTTAATAAATATCTTTTAATGGGTTAGTAGGGTGAGTTCTTCGTGACTTATACGAATTTAATTTGCCTAATTCCCCCTTTGAATCTTAATTTTAACGTTAAAAAAATAATTTTCAATTTCAGTGTTTTATTGATTTATCTATTAAATAATTTTCACGGACTTTAAGTTTTTAAGATTATATTCATTTATATTATGTCTTGATAAACTTCTACATTATTTAAAAATATACCTTTTTTTTATTATTTTTCGCTTAATGAAATAGATAACTTTACAAGGCGAGTAAATGATGAAGTTACAAACGTTTGATACTTTTAAGTATTTAGAATTTTTATTCTTTAGTCTTACTTTAGACATTTAGGTTTTTTAATTTTAATTATTCACATGGAAATATGGTGATTTAAAAAATTAAACTTTATTAAAAAAATATTTTTTAGATAAAAGCTAAAACGTGCTTTTATTATTTGTTAAATATTCTTCAACACACACATACATTTTTAAATTTCTGCATATGTAATTATTTTATATTTTTTAAAGTATCATTACACATTAATTTATTTATTTTTTAATATTCTATATTTCATAATTAATAACTCAATTAACTAAAATAATATTATATAATAAATGTTAAAAATAAGAATCAATTTAATTTTAAAAAAATAAAATTAAGTTAAATGAACAATATAAAAAAATTATAATTAGGATTAAAACAACTCATTATTTACTTTAACAAAACCTTATCTTTCTGAAAATCTAAACTCTCTAAACATTTATTTTTATAAGATTTTTGACTAATTGTTCTTTTCGTAATTAGATTACACCGAAGAGACAATTATGATTAGATTAAGATAAATTACTTGACATGAGTAAGTTTTTATTTCTCTTGTTTTATATTCTATTTTTTTCAACCAGTTTTGGAATAAATATATCTTAGTAGTAATTGATTGTATATGTCAAAGTTCTTGACATTCTACCATATTGTTTCGATTTATTTTCTTAAAAGGCAAATTATCTCTAGTTAAGTAAAAATAATAGTTTTATGAAAGTTATTTCAAATATGTTGATGATAGGATGAATGTTGTCTATTAAGTTGAATTTTTTTTTTCCGATTGAAATGGTTAAATTTACAATGATATGATTCGTTATGTGAAAGTTTGTTTTAGATTTAGATGAGAACTTGAATTAGTTAATTTTTATTTCAGTTGGTTCATAGGTAAGTTTGGGTCTAAAATAAATTTATTATGGTATGTGTTATCGTTAATTATTATTTTTTTAAGCATGTATTGTTAGAGTGTTCGATTTTATGGTGATAATGTTCAAGCAATGATCATCTTGTATTGAGCACTATCACTAAAGTGTTCTAATAATTCATTAGGTAATAATATTCGTCGCTAACTCAAGACTTGAGGTTTTAGCTAAAAATATGCTAAATCAATTTTGTTTTATTTGAGACTCCCAACACTTAAGCCAGGAAGAGTTGAATTTTTGAAATGTATTATGGAATTTAGTGGTTTGATGCAACAAGTAATTTAATTAAACAATGGTGTAGTGTTTGAGTGAGAAAGTTAATAATGTTTTTCTTTTTATTGAGAGTTGGGGCACTTAAATGCTAGTTAGATATCTAACAAAAAAGAAAAAAAACATATAAATTATGTATTCTTTAAAGGAGGTATCCAATCATTACTTTAGCAATGTGTAGGAAACTTAAATGAGACATCCTCTCAAATGAGGTTGTTTTGCTCAAAATAATTAAGTTGTATGTTTTAATTGAGATGATGTTTATATATGTACTTTTATGTGAATATATAAAATAATTGAAATAAATATAACCGAGATATGTGACTATTTTAAATTAGTTTATTCTTATGTTTTGTGTGATGCCATTATCATCATTTATACTATTATAAAAATAGATGACATCAGATGTGGAGACAGTAGTATCAAATTAGGGTATGATTAATTTAATTTATAAATCTTTAAAATTTATATCATTTAAGAAATATAAAATATTGTTATTTGAACTTCTATAAAGAACATTTTTTTTTTAATTTTTTATAGATGTTTTTTGTAAAAGGATTTTTTTTAATATATTTGAATATTTCTAGAATATTTGCAATCTTTATGATAAAAGTTTAATATATATTTTTAACAAATTTTTTAGTCAAGTTTTTAATTTGATTTTTGTTATATTGTTTTATTAAATTATTTTTTAATTATTTATGGATTTTTTCTAAAACATATTAAAATTATCCAATTCTGTTTGAATAAATAATTTTATTCTCTTATGAAGGTATTAATGAAAAATAATATAATTTTTAATTATTTTATCTTTGTAATTAATACTTAAATTTATTTAATTGATCTGATATATAATAAAATATTCATATATCACTACTAAAATTATGATATGTATATAGTAATTCGGTGTAAAAATATAAGTTAGAAGAGAGAAAATATCAATATTTTATTAATTAAATAAAAATTTCATAGATAAAAAAACTTAACTATTTATACGTTATTTCATTTAAAGCACTTATAATTTTATAACTTTAAAACAAGTTATACGGGCCTCACTGTTATTTTGTTATTATTGAAATAATTTTTTATATTTAGAATTTTAAATTTTAAATGGAAAAAGTTTGCTATTTTTATTTTATTTTGACACATTTAAAATACATTCATGGTAAAAAAAATTAATTTTACATAAATTTTTAGTTTTAACATGTCTAACATTTTTTCTATCAAAGAGATTTTACTTTAAAAGAGCTCAGAAGATGAGTTAAATAAAATTTGTAAACAAAATTGTCTTTATTTTTAAAACTTTTGACTTTAATTTTAAAATGATTTTTAAGTAAAAAAAAAAAAGGAGAAACTGAGCCAGAGATAATGTAAGTCAAAAATAAAATTATCTTATTTTTCCAGAGTAAACTTTGTTTTCAGGTAAAAATAGCACCGAATTATGAATTTCAAATAACTGTTATTAACAGCCCTATTTATTAATAGTTGATTTGCTATTAGTTAAATTAACTTTTTTTTGCAGCACTAAATATGCTTATGTAAGTTGGATTCAAGGACAATTAGTAGCTCAACTAAGTAGGATTCTTTTGACCCAAAAAGTTAACCTCGTTGACCCCATAACTTTTGAAAAAAAGAATATGAAATCAGCTTAAGTTTGAACCCTGGTTAAAGTACAAAACCTACTTTTCTTAATTACTCTAATCCTTTTCTTTCTACAATGATTAAATGACATGAAATCCTTCTTGTTTAAGATGGGTCAACACTCAAATATAGGAGAGACAAAAGTAAGAATAATAAAATTAACTCCAAACTTCATATTTGTCAGCTTGTATTGAGTTGAACAAATTCTCAGAGAGTTTACCTAAATTAATTATACAACTTTAAAAATAAATTACATATCAAATTATTAACGGCATTTTAAATTCATATATAAAAATTTTATCATTCACATCCCACTATCAGTGAAGAGAAATTTAATGCATGTTTGAACGTTAATCTTAATCAGAGATCACAATTGCGTGTGATATATATATATTTATTTTTTTTTTTCTCTCTCAAAACTAACCTTTATACAAGACACCAAATCATTGTTCACATTCCACTATTGGTAAAATAAAAACATTAATCTTGTTAAAAAATTGTACCCAGAGAGCTACAATCTTCAGTTACATTTGTTTTCAACAAGAAACATGTTATATATTTTGACAGTTAATCTTAATAAAAAATTATTGCAGAATATGAACAATCTTTCACCAAGATTATTATCCATTGGAGCTTCACCAAGCCCACCTTTTTGTAGCTTCCCTGGATGAGAAACATTTCAATTGGTCAAATGCACTTAAAGAGGGGCACACAATTAATTTGCAAAAAAAGACTCTTGTAATACCGCTGCAAAATAACGAGTGAAACAAATTTTGGTGTTCGATAACAATAAATTAGACCTGGTAAATTAGTCATGGAGCGTTGAATATATATAAATTGAAATTTGGCTTAAATTTATTTGGCAAAAGTTGGGGGAAGAGAGAGAGGGGAAGAGGGAGGTTAGAAGAAACTGGTGTGGTGAAAGAGATGGTACAATAACATTAACATATAACGCAGAGAGAAGAAAAGGGAAGAGAAGAGAGAAGAGAAGCTTGCAGATTAAGGGAAGAGATTAGAATAAATACAGTGTTAGCGTGGCCTTTGCTGGACTTGGCGGGATTTCCGGTGCCGGATTCAGTGTCGGCTTGCATTCCTCACTTACTGCAATTCTCTCTCTCTCTCTTTCTCTTTCTCTTTCTCTTTCTCTTTCTCTTTCAAGACCTCACAGAGAAAGAAGAAAGCAGCCACAGCCGCAACCGCAACCACAACCGCAGAGAGCTACCTACTACTCTTGTGTCCGTGTGGCTAAACTATTCTCTCTCCAATTTGTTATTTTTCTCTCAGGCCCCCATCGTCATAGTTATAATATCTTTCTCTTTTTTTTATTTCTTCCAAATTTTAAAATTGCCCTTTTCCCTCTGTCTTCCGTCAACTGAAGGAAGATTCAGACAGAGAGATAGAGAGAGAGAGAGAGAGTAGGTAGAACAATATAACCTCAGATACAGAAGAAAGGAAGAAGCACAGAAAGCAATACAGATTTGGCAGCCGAGAGGCGAAATAGAACAAGCCCTGTGATTCCGGTAAGACTCGTTGGGTATTTGTTTTTGTCCTCTTTTTATTTATTTAATTTTTTTATTTGGGGGTATGTGATATATTAGAAAGTTGAAGACTTTTGGGAGAAAGAGAAATGTAAATGTGTTGGGTGTGTGTGCAGACATTTGATGGAAATGGATGGATCTTTGGGTCAGCGTTGGTAAGAGATGGGGATAGTGTGGTTTGGGTTGGTGTTGTTGCTGGTGGTGAGTCAGGTGACATTGGAGCAGATTGAGCCACTGAGTTCCTCGGTGGAGCGAGAATCGTTACTTGAACTGAGGGCTTCTCTGGGGTTGAGGAGCAAGGAATGGCCAAGAAAACCAGACCCTTGTTTACTCTGGGTTGGCATCACATGCCAGAATGGTCGAGTCGTTGGGATCAATATCTCTGGGTTTAAAAGAACCAGACTTGGGAGGAGGAACCCGCAATTTGCAGTGGATGCTTTGGCCAATTTCACTCTCTTGCAGTCCTTCAATGCCTCCAATTTCCTCCTTCCTGGCCCAATTCCTGATTGGTTCGGTCTCTCCCTTCCTTCTCTCAGGGTCCTTGATCTTCGTTCTTGTTCCATTGTTAATGCTATTCCCTCTACTCTTGGCAATTTGACCAACCTCACTGGTCTCTATCTCTCTGACAACAACCTCACTGGGAATGTTCCTGAGTCTTTGGGTCAACTCTCTGCCCTTTCGGTTCTTGATCTTTCCAGGAATTCTCTTACTGGCTCCATACCAACGTCTTTTGCCTTTCTTGGGAATCTTTCATCCCTTGACATGTCTGCCAATTTTTTGTCTGGGCCGATTCCCCCTGCCATAGGGTCTCTTTCCAGGTTACAGTACTTGAATCTTTCCAACAATGCACTTGCCTCTTTGCCTGCTCAATTGGGGGGTCTGACCAGCTTGATTGTCCTTGATCTTAGTCAGAATTCTTTTGCCAGTGGAGGTCTCCCTCTGGATTTGGTTGGGTTGAGGAACTTGCAGCAGATGATACTCACAAACAGCATGCTAACAGGAGTTCTGCCGGATAGATTGTTTACTGGTTCATTGCAGTTGCAGTTCCTAGCACTGAGGCAGAACAATTTTAGCGGCTCTTTGCCTGTTGCATTGTGGTCTCTGCCAAGATTGAGCTTCCTTGATGTGTCTGCAAACAATTTCAGCGGTCTGCTTCCTAATTCGAGTTTGACTGCTAATGCTACTGTTGCGGTGCTCAATATTTCGCACAATAAGTTTTATGGAGGCCTCACTACTGCTTTGAGAAGGTTTGAGTTTGTTGATCTTTCCAGCAATTATTTTGAGGGCAAGGTTCTGGATTTCATGCATAATGTGTCTCTAGATAGCAATTGTCTCCAGAACGCCACAAATCAGAGGTCAACGGTGGAATGTGCATCGTTTTATGCAGAGAGGGGGCTCAGTTTTGATAACTTTGGACGCCCGAATACAACAAAACCTCCTGTGTCCGAAAAGTCTGGAAAGAGCAATTTGACTAAGATTATACTGGCAGCAGTCTTGGGTGGATTGGGTTTAATTGCATTTTTGGTGTTGCTAGTGGTTCTGTTGCTTCTGTGTGCTCGTAAGAGGGGTAATTCAAATCAGAGAGGAAACGGTGTGGGTCCTGCTCCTGTTGGCAGCAGTCCTCCAAACCCCGGTGTACCAATTGAATTTCCAAATGTAGGAGACTCATTTACATATCATCAGTTGCTGCAGGCAACCGAAGATTTCAATGATGGAAATCTCATCAAACATGGCCACACCGGGGACTTCTTCAATGGTGTTTTGGAAAGTGGTATTCCTGTCGTCATCAAAAGGATTGACATGCGTTCAGCTAAAAAGGAGGCTTACCTGTCAGAGTTGGACTTCTTCAATAAGGTTTCTCATCAGAGATTTGTTCCATTGTTAGGTCATTGTTTAGAAAATGAGAATGAGAAGTTTCTGGTTTATAAGAAGATGCCAAATGGGGACTTGTCTAACAGCTTGTACTACAAAAACACTACATCTGAAGATGGTACTTTGCAATCACTGGACTGGATAACCAGGTTGAAAATTGCTACTGGAGCCGCAGAGGCCCTGTCGTATCTACATCATGAATGTGTGCCACCCATTGTTCACAGGTATTTTCAGATTTCCTTCTTGCTTGAATTTTATTTTTATTTCTCTGTTGATTGCTTTAACAATCCATTGTATTCTGGAGCCTGATGCAGTGCCTAATTTCATAAACTATGAACCCTCAACTGCTCATTCCCACTTAAATCACCTTTTTCCATACCGTTTTGGTTATTAAATTTGAGGTTACTGTCATAAGTTTTGGCATTTGTTTTTTTATATCTTTTGGGTGACTGAATATAAATTTCCCTTGAGTCTGGACTTCGTCATTAGTATGTGTTACTGTGCATTTTCCATCTAATGAAGCTGTGAAATAAGGGTTGGGAGAAAGTCCCACTTGTGGGTGCATTCCCTCTAATTGATTGGGGCATCTCAACCCTTCATGGGATGAGTTAATCACAAGTTTTCATATCAAAAGTTCTATATAAAATCTAAATGCTATGCTAGAAGTGACATATTTATCTTCTAATTATTGTAGGGATATTCAAGCAAGCAGTATACTTCTTGACGACAAATACGAAGTTCGGTTGGGTAGTCTAAGTGAAGCCTGTGCTCAAGAAGGTGAAATTCATCAAAGTAAAATCACCCGGTTTCTGCGGTTGCCTCAGTAAGTTCTCTACCAACAATGTATTCAATGAATCTCATGAAAAATGTCTGACAGGTCAATGAAATATGCACAGACAATATTGTGCTTCTTTTTGACTGAATCCTTTTGGCTGTCTGTTGGAAAATGCTTGCACGTTGAAACTTTTGCTCTTGGATTATTTATCCATTTCAGACCTGTCATGTTGTCATTTTTAATGTGGGTGTTTTTAAATAATAAATCAGTCATTTGGTTTTCGTTAATGACTGCTCCAAACTTGAAATTGACATTTTTGGTCTCCAACTTTTGGGTGTTTGTTCTCTCGCAGATTCTTCCACTATGTCATTAATTCATGGTTTGGTTGCATTATGATTTTTGAACAAGTTCTCTATTCCTTGTTAGAAATTAGGAATGCATTTTATTTGTTATAAATTTTTCTAATTTCTATTTTTTAAATGTGCAGGTCCTCTGACCAAGGCCCATCTGGTAAGTAGAAACTCAATTTTAGGTTTTGGTTTAGATTCGTCATCTGTTTTGCCCTTGATTGCATGTTTTTGCATTCATTGTATCTATTGCAAACGTTTCCTGCATGCTAAGAAAATGTTTTGTCCCCTAGCCGAAGCTCTGTAGTACTGATTCTGAATATAAGCTTCGCATTTTGAATGGTGTGAGGGACTTCAGGAGCACACAACTTTTTGCAGCAGAAATTGTTGTCAATTAGTTGATGTTCATGGTTTGTGTTTTTATGGAGCTTCTAAAGTAGTTAAATGGTCAATATATATGTGAGGTGATTGTACGTACCAAACCAATTCCTGTTGTCTTGAGAAGTTCTACTGTTTCTTCATACGAAAAGCTCAGTAGAACTCCGAATGCTTTGTGCTTGTCTTTCACAAGTGCAAGTGTATAAATTTGAGTACTTTCGTGAATCATTTATATTATTAAATTGATCTTGTGGTTTATTGTGTGTAGATTTGCATGAATACAGAGAAATCTATTATTTTGACACGGATTTCATTCACTGTCAAACAGGTTATTCAACGACAATTTGTGCCTATGACGTTTATTGCTTGGGAAAAGTTTTACTTGAACTGGTGACTGGTAGGCTGGGAATGAGTGCAGCCAGCGACGCCGAAGTAAAGGAATGGTTTGATCAGATTCTACCTTGCATTAACATGTATGAGAAGGAGCTTGTGACGAAAATTGTGGATCCATCGATGGTTGTTGACGATGATTTCCTAGAGGAAGTATGGGCTATAGCCATTGTTGCCAGGTCTTGCTTAAATCCCAAACCTTCAAGGAGACCCCCAATGAGATATATTCTGAAGGCTTTGGAAAACCCTCTGAAGGTGGTGAGGGAAGAAAACTCCAGCTCTGCACGGCTCAGAGCAACCTCTTCTAGAGGTTCTTGGAATGCTGCTACTTTGTTTGGGAGTTGGCGTCAGAGTTCTTCTGATGTAACCGCAACTCCAGCAGCCTCTGGTATAAAACTAGAAAGAGCTGGTAGTTTAAAACTGTCAGGAACTACTGGCTCGCAGTCACAGGGTAGTTTCCACAACGGTGGCGGCGAGAATTCGTTGTCGCGGCGGCGACAGTCGAAGGAGATCTTCCCGGAGCCGTCAGGCGTTCATGATGTAGAGAGGTTGGAGCTGGAGTAGAGAGTTGAGTCGTAAAGTTAATTCTTTTGGTAATGAGACTGCTGCCCTTTTCTTCTTCTTTTGGTATTTGAAACTGGAAAGTGTTGAATGTACATGTGAGTAGAGAAAGAAGCTCCCAATTCCTTGATCTCATGATGAAACCTCTCTCTCAAAGGGGGTGATTTTTTTCTTTTCAGTGATTTTGGATACAAAGTGATGGAGTGGAGAGATAGAGATACAGAGAGCAAGAAGACCAAGTGTTGTGGTAGATATGGATACTTCTTTGACTTGCCTTGTTTCCGACTGAAACAAGCCTCATTTTTTCACCTGTAATTGATTTTTTTACCCTTTGTCTCGTCTCCCCTCATGGAATGTAAATTTTAATGTCTTAGGATATCTTCATTCAGATCATATTTGTTTTTATTCTGGAAAAAAAAGGAGACACCGTCAAATTTCAAAGAATGAAAAAGAAAACAGGTTATACTTGAGTTTGTTTTTGGCTTTGGAATTAGGAGCGTGTATGGTAGAGTATGTTTATTTTTGGAAATTATAATTTTATAAATTATTAAATCTTGTTTCGATGTCATATTTATTCTTAAGGGTTTGTTCGGTGATGAGGGTATATGATAAGATAGAATACACTATAAGAGTATGGTAAGAGTAAGATAGGCTTTAATTTTTGGTATTTGGTAATGTGACAAAAAGAAGATTAGTATATTGATATATTGGTGGTGATTATAATGAAAAAATAATAAATAAAATTGATAATAATGATAATAACGAATTGACTAGGATAATCCCATAGTGATAGTAAAACTAAAGTGGAAGTATTGGTAATTTTTATGATGATGAAGCAGTTTTAACAATACTAATGGTGTTAATATTTTAAATTAAACTTTATTTTATAAAATTGATTTGTAAGATGAAGTTTGTATTTATTATAAATTATTAAAAAATTTGTTTAGTCAAAATTATGTGAGACTCTTAATTTGTGTGTGAGATTATATGTGAGACTCTTAATTTGTGTGTGAGATTATATAAGAATGATTCGATATCTAATGATAATGATGATGAAAATAATTGTAACAAAGATAATATAAGAGTGGTAATAATAATAATTACAATAAGACAATAACAATAATTATAAATAGTGAAGAGTGACTAATATTGTATGGACAATAACAAAAATTATAAATAGGAGTGATAATAATAATACTTACAATAAAACAATAACTATAATTATAAATAGTTAAGAGTGACTAATACTATATAGACACTAACAAAACTTATAAATAGTCAAGAGTGACTAATACTATATGGACAATAACAAGAATTATAAATATTTAAGAATGATAAATACTATATAATAATAACCATGGACAACAATAAAAATTATAAATAGTCAAGAATGACGAATACTATATTGTAGTAACCGTAATAATAACGACAACAATAATTATCAATTATTCATGATGAAAAATAGTTATAACAAATATGCTATTTCAATTATTCATGATGAAAAATAGTTATAACAAATATGCTATGAATATGACGATGTGATAATTACATCAACAACAATTATAAATAGTTAAAAGTGACTGTTATTATATAATAATAGAAATAATTCTAATACCACAACAATCATAAAAGTGATAATAATAGCATGAATGATTATATAATGACAAACGCCATTAAATAGTAATATATTATTATAAAAAGTGATAAATAATAAAATAAAAATAATATTATATATTTACACAAAAAATTTAACAAAAACATAAATAAAATGTTAGCAATATATTTTTTGAAAACTTTAACTTATCATGTTCAATTATTCAGTAAGAATATTTAGTGTATTTGTTTAAGAAAGGTTATTAAAGGAAAATAGTCAATATTATTTGATGCTATGATAGGCAAAACTTGAAAAATATTTGAGAAAAAAGGTCCCACCGAGATTTGAACTCGGGTTACTGGATTCAGAGTCCAATGTCCTGACCACTAGACCATGGGACCTTCTTACTTAATTTAGTATAAGAATCCTATATAATCAAGTTATAGTAATCTACACTGCATCTACCATTTGATAATTTGTTATAGGTTTATCATATTTTTGTTTGAGAAAAAGGAAATTTGTTCTATCAATTATAAAAAAAAAATCCCATTAAATTGAGTACATGTCAACATTCACTCCAATAAATTAGTATGATAATTGCCTATAAAATGAATATTTATTCCAATATAAAAGGGAGATTTTACAGCAATAAATAACATCTTTAATGTAGTAATGAAGATGTCTCTTTAGATTCTCTCAAGAAGTGTTAGGATTGTGTTTCTTCTTTCATTTGATTCATCACTTTAAAATCTAAACTAGTTAAATATTGATATTGAGTTTATAATTTATAGTTTTTATATTATTATAATTTTTAACATATATATCTATTATACTTTTGTTGTAGTAAGTGCATCTATATGTACTCACATAAAATAGTTACAGAAAGTAATAACTTTATAAATATATTTACATGCAGATATAACTTAAATATATACATAATTTTATAAGGCCTGTAAATAAATAGAGATTATTTTTATTAATATTTTAATCATTGTAATTCACGTATAAACTGATTTTTTAATAGAAGAATTGCAATATCATCAAAATAAGCATTAAAAATATATAAACATAAATTTAATGTCATAATAACTACATAATCCTTTGAATATATTATAATTCAAAATATACAAAAGTTTTTAAAAATATTTGAAAATACAAATATTTCCATAGTTACTCTATTCATTTCATGATACTTATACTTATGTAACATCATATGTTTTTACGTGGAAATATGATCATAATCATCAAACTAGAAACATAAAAAAATATATAGGATAAATTAACTAAAATAAATCAATTAAAAAAATAAATAATCATTTAAATACATCTCATCAATGACATTAATCAACGTATTTTACCAATTCATCACTAATTACATAGAAATGGATAATTTTCTAAAAGATTGTAGCAAGTAGAGACTAAAATATGTCTCATATACTAACTTGGTTGAATATTGGGTAACTTAACACTTTAATATTTAGAGACAACTTAGATTATTAAGGTAATTTTTTGAAAACTCTTGGAAAACTTTAAACATTTTTCTCAAACTCTTGTAATAGATCTTGTGTTATTAAAACTATTAGTAGAATTTGAAATTTCATTGTTCTTAAAGGTAACTAAATTATATTATATTAAAAATTAACAGTAAATTCATATATATTAATAGTACATTTATATAAATTATTAATTTGTCATATAATATCGATTGATACCTTATTACTTGAGTAATTACCTTTTGTTTTAGTGACTCAAACTTTAGATGAAATAAAACTAATACGATATCTTTTTTCTCAAGTTGGGCAATGAAACTTCTCAGTTAAATAATATATGATACTCTTAACAAAATAACAAATTATACAAATCAATTATTTTATATTTTAATTAAACTAAAACAAATATTTTCAATTCAAAATAATTTTATTTTTATAAACTACTTAAATGTACTTATTTTAATTTAATTAGATTAAAAATAGTAACTTATCAAAATAACATAACATTTAAATACTAACATCAGGTATGATGTTATCATAACAACAACAGCATTAAGTAACTAAATTAAACGAAAACATTTCATGTACAAACTACTTTTTGTAATAAGTAAATTTATCCTTGGAAATTGTAACTAGGAATTAAAATTAAAATTTTGAAAGCGTTTTCCATTTAAAACTAAATTTTAATTATGAAAAGTTTATTTCGGCAGTCAACAATTACATGTAATATTAATAATATGAGCAATAAATAATGTATGAATTTTTAGAAAAGAACCTAGTTTTTGTATACAGTTAATATTTCTAATGGTGTGTTAATTTCGTTTAATAGCATTTCTTTCCGTATCTTTAATTCTGAAAATGAATAAAGACCATCACTGTCAAAATAACTATCAAAATTAAAAATATTTTTAAGATTGGTACAATATTTTTTTCAATTCTTCTTTTCCTAAAGTTTAATTTATTTTTGGATCAAATAAAAAACCAACGTCAAAATTATTCAAATAGACTTTTAATGCAATAACCAGGAATGAAAGAGAAATGAAAGTGATGGCTGTTTTGATGGAAGAAAGATAAATTTTCAGATTTCTATTTCACCCTCACATACTTAGTAATCTCACCCCTATTCAATATCCTTTTTCATTACAATTCAAAAGAAAAGTCCAAAAAAATCTGAGCACTATCTACACTACCCAAAATACTATTTTCACCTTTCAATTTAAAAACAAATATTATTTTCCAATAAAATGTAAAACTAATCCACGTACTTCTTAAACATATCTAAATACATAATTAAAACAGTTTAAACTTTAATGTACATTTAAATTTAGTTATCACTTTTCAATTTATCCTACATACTTATATCAAGACACAAAAACATGGATTGTAATTTTATGATCTTATATTTCATTTGTAAATGGGATATTCTAATTACGACCAAGGTTAGTCTTTTTAAGTTATAATTATTTTAATGAGATTCTCTACTTATCAAAATTGTATATTTTGGTTCTATTAAATATGTCTTAAGTAAATGTGACATAAATAATTTCACGGTTGAAATCACAAAATTGTGATTCATATAGATCTGTATGACATAGCTATGATTAAGACATTGGAATCATAAAGTTATCAAGAAAGAAAAAAAAAATTAAAATATAATAATAAATTTAATAGTAAAAGCTATGCTATAGAGACACCAAAAGTGAAATTAAGGAAATAAATAAAAGGAGGAAGTTAATAGTTTTGTTTTCTGTTGCTATGTTTATAATTCGGCAAGTTTTTTTTATTGTAAATTATGATAAAAATGTACTTAATATGTTTAATATTATATATTTTTCAACAAATTAATGTTACTTTTATTTTCTTAACGATAAAAGATACATTAATCATATTAACTATATTTCTAATAAAGTTTTTTACTATTAATTAATTGTTGATAGATAGTTAACGACAACCCTACAGAGACATTATTTGAATTATTTTGAAAAATATGGTTGAAGGAAAGGAAATGCAATTCATACCGACACATTTAATATGTATGAACAGATAGCTAACCACACCCAATCTTTTCACGAACTTCCACTTTCCTTCATTATTTGGAGACGCTCTCAATAATTTATCTATTCTCCTATATTTGTAAGGATTACATATATTAGTGGTATTCAAAATTGATTTTAGAAAAATCAAAAGCCCGTTAAAAAGATCAAGAATCTGTTTTTGAAGAATTTAGATATTTTGTACTTTACAATGAGTGCAGATTTGTTATTTAAAATTTTGGAACCCATTTAAACTGAAGCAAATCAAATTTACTATATCATTTACCTTATGTTATTATTATTTTAACTACATTCCAGAGAATGTATATATTAGAGAAAAATTAATGTGCTCAGCTTGCTTAATTTTATAAATATGTGACTGATGGATAGAACAATAGAATTCAATATGATGGAGTTGAGTAAATTTTGTCCTAATAGTATAGATATTATATCATTAATTTTGCAAAGAAAAATGTTAAAGTAAAATAAAAAATTATTTAAAGGAAAATCATACAAAGAAACTAAAAATATTTGCTTTTTTTTTCTTTCCGTAAAAGAATAAATATTTTTGTTATATTTTATTCTAATTCACTTGTAAATAAAAAAATATTAATTGCAGTAGAATATAAAATTAATTAATCTCGTGAAGAGGATAAAATCAAATACACATATTGATAAAAATATGCAATAAAATCGTAAAAATGATTTTGATGTCGATGTATTTTTAGTAAAAATTTATAGACAATGCTTCCCAAGTCCACTAAAATAGTATCACTAATATAAATGGTATGTTCTACTTTGAAATTGAGTTGTCATAATTTTATCTTCAAAAGATACATATTAGTTATTTTCAAAAGATACATATTAAGGTTAAGGAAAAAATGAGTATATAAATTATTCTTAATTTTAATTTTTAATTAATGTAAGACTTATAGAATATTATTGTCAATCCTATTTTGGTTTGTCCCGTATTTGGTATGCCAAAAATAAGTCAGAAAAAGTCTAATCTGCACAAGATTTGCGAATTAATAAATCTAACCCTTCAGATTTGTGGGTTGGCAGCATAAACTAAAAAATCTATAAAGTCCTTTATACTTTTTTTTTTAATTCCAAATTTGAGTATGTTATAAAAATAAAGATTTAATGCAAGTATAATAACTATAAAATTAAAATTTAAAAGATTAATTATTTACAATTTATTAGAAACAAATACGAAAGACATTATGAAAAAAAAATCATAAGTGAACCAAAAAAAAAACCTAAATTTATTCATACATATATGATATTGATTAAATAATAAATAAAAATATTTAATCATATTCAATATACAAATAATATTACAAAAAAGAAATTAAAAATAATACAGATTGCGATCAACCTACACTTTTAAGGTGATGAATTATGCTAGACGTGCTTATGCTAGCTGACCGACTCAAATGAGCCCCTCATAGTTTATCTTACATTGTGACTCTTTTTGAAATCAAGTTAGTTAAGATAACGTAATTAGAATTAATCATTGTATTCAAACATGATCTACTTTAAGAATTGATTACTCTTAAAAAAGTGTCTCTAAACTTGTTAGTTTTAAATTGTTAATAAGTTTTAGCAATGGCAAAGATTGTGCAAATGTGTGGCACATTCTTTAGTTACATTTGTAGGCCATTGGAAGTTAGTTACTGTAGGTGGAGCTAGTTTAGTTGGTGAAAGTAATGGGCAAGTGTGAAAAGAGAGTAAAACACAGCATACTGAAACAAATCGGTTTGGTGGTGAGTTACGTTGATAATTACGTTTACGTCGAACACCGACCCAGTCAATTTGTCACGTACATATAGTATCAACCCTTATCCTTTTCACCAAATCACAATAGATAATTGTGTTTCAACTTCCACCACCTCGTCTCATTCGCTCCAATTCAAAGCAAACCACACCCAATTTTGTTCATATCCATTCTATTAATTCTTTTATCAAATAAATTCCCATGACCCTATTTCATTCTACCTTATCAATACACAACAATATAGAGAGCACAAGCTTTAAATATAGCAATGTTTTAGTTTCCAAAGTAAACTACTTTTGATTTTTAATTTATGAAAATATGTTAAAGGTAGTTTATTATCTTTTTAAAAAATTGTCCATTTTTAATTATTTATTGATCAAGTACTTGAGTTGTAATTACGTTTTAGTCCCCAGGATGAGGAAGTGAGGGGAAGTTGAGTGAGGGTGTGGGAGTGGCATTTGTGTAAATAGAGTCCCATTGGGACCCAAAAAGCAACAAGTAAAATCCTGGGTGTGTCTTGCTTTGCTTTGCTTTACTTTTGTATCCGTTGATGAAAGTTGAAACCTCACACTTTTCCCAATAGTCTCGCTTCTCTTCCTTTTCTTCTTTTCTCCTTTCATTCACTTCATTTTTCATTTCTGAAGCAACCACTTCACTTCATCACAGTTTCAGCAACAACAACCAAACGCCATCAACGCCACATTCTCACATCTTCACTCCATAATAAGTATCAGCAATGGCGGCATCCGCCACTGTCTCCGGCGGTGCGCTGCCGGATCTAACTCATCGAACCCCTTTTCTCGGCCTCAAACTCTACGCCCTGCTCCTCATTTTAGTTCTAATGCTGGTGGCAACGGTGCTCCTGATCCTCCTCTGCGTCCGCCGGAGCTCGAAGAAGAGGAAAATGCGAGTGAAGCACAGCTCCGGCGCGATCCCGCTCGTGTCGAAGGAGATCGTGGAGGTGAATGCTCTGGAGCTGAAAATCGACGAGTTGGACGAGGAAGATCCGAAGAAGAAGGAGATGAAGCTTGAGGAGAGTCCGTCGGTGGAGTCGCCGAACATAGGGTGGGGACGCTGGTATAGCCTCAGAGAGCTTGAGACTGCGACGCAAGGGTTCGCCGAAGGGAATGTGATCGGAGAAGGAGGGTATGGGATTGTGTATAGAGGAAATTTGCTCGACGGTTCTGTCGTCGCCGTCAAAAATCTTCTCAACAACAAGTACGTAGTTCTCTCTATGTTTTTCTGTTTCTCATTTCCATCTGTTTATCATCTTCATTTGTTTCTCATTTTCATTTGTTTCTCACGTTGCTGTGTAGTTTTTCTTATATTATTGTATATATAATGCAAATAAAAAAACAGAGATGATAAACTATGTTCTGTTCTGGGATCCTACACGTGAATTGTGGAACAGGAGTTTCACATGTGTTTCGAAACATAACTAGACAGCAATTCCTTAAATAAATCTTAATATATCAAGAAATTAGAATCTGAATATCGATTAGATTAGAATTGGCGTAACGATGAGTAGTTTTTTGGTCTCCGACAAGGATAGTCTCGAATTTATAATTATGAGTTGTTACTTGTTTTGGGGAGTATTAAGGACTAAGGTGAGTGGATGGTCAATGTGCTCTTCTTCTTTGCTTTTTTCTTTGGGGGGCCAGGGTGATGTTATTTTAGTATTTTACCTTTTTCTTTTGTGTACTTTTGCTTTTTGTTTATTTATTATATTGTTCGTGATTTCTGTTTTTCAACCTTTTCTTTTCTAGGCATGTTAATTTAGCTTAATCTGGATAATACTTTAGTTTAAAGTTTAAACAAACGTGTCAGTGGCTGTGAATTAGGTGGGCCAGCGACAGAACTGATGGTAATATTAATTAATATCTTCATATTACTCTCTACAAAAGTGAACTTGGATCTTCTCTTTTTTAGTTTTCCGAGTAACGTGCGATAATCACGTCAGAAAGTGAGAAATCTAATTGTTGTCAAATATAATAAGTGGATCTTATTGTTGAATAAAAGCTGTATTTATTTTCAATCTATATAGAAGAGATCTTAATCTAACAAAAATGTCAGCTACAAAATTGCATGACGTTTGAACTCGCTGTAATAAATTAAGTAGTATTGTACAACTCTGGACTATAAGGAAAATATGCAAAGGTTGTTTTATCACCATAACTTCGCTGTGCAATACTATAAATCTCTTTCCGGAAGGTTTTTAATATTCTTTCTTCTCCACCAACCTGCCATGGCTTATTGAAATTCATGTGTTATTGTATTGAAACAAAGGGGGCAGGCAGAGAAAGAGTTTAAGGTGGAGGTTGAAGCCATCGGAAAAGTGAGGCATAAGAATTTGGTGGGGCTAGTTGGATATTGTGCAGAAGGTGCTCAAAGGTAAAATATTATGTTTAAGCATATGGCTTTAATTATTTTCTTTGAAGGTCTTTCTAATGAAGAAACTTACTTTTGAATATGACACTTTTGCCGACTATTTGTTCAGGATGCTTGTTTATGAATATGTTGACAATGGAACACTGGAACAGTGGCTGCATGGTGAAGTAGGACCTGTTAGCCCCCTGACATGGGATATACGAATGAAGATTGCTGTTGGGACTGCGAAAGGGTGCGTTTATGGAGTCTCCTGTCTCGTTTTGTTGAACATATAGCTCAAACTTTCACTCATGCCAGCTACCTCTAATTGTAGTATAATGCTTGTCAACTGATATATTTCTATTTTTTGCAATACGTATTTCTAGTACAACTCTTATCATGCTCCGTTATTATGACATTTCTGTTACCTTAAATATTTTTTCGTGGAGTATTAACTAACCTTCCTACATTACGAAACAGGCTAGCCTACTTGCACGAAGGATTAGAACCCAAAGTTGTCCATCGAGATGTAAAATCCAGTAACATTCTTTTGGACAAAAATTGGAATGCTAAAGTATCAGACTTTGGACTGGCCAAGCTCTTAGGGCCTGAGAAAAGCTATGTGACAACGCGTGTAATGGGGACATTTGGGTTAGTTTCATTCTCAAGTAACATTATCTCTTACATGGAGGTGGATACTATTTATCTATTTTATTCAAAGCCACAAATTTTGTGCAGATATGTGTCACCTGAGTATGCAAGCACGGGTATGCTTAATGAGGGCAGCGATGTGTATAGTTTTGGGATTCTACTTATGGAGCTAATCACAGGAAGAAGTCCCATCGATTATTCTAGACCACCAGGAGAGGTGATTCAAGGATTTCTCTATATTTTATTTGTGTCTCCCCTGAAACTCCAATGAGTCTTATGCCTGTGTTTTGTTTGGTGCGCTTCAGATGAACTTGGTTGATTGGTTTAAAGGAATGGTTGCAAATCGTCGTGGTGATGAACTAGTTGATCCTTTAATAGATATTCAGCCTTCTCAGAGATCCTTGAAACGAGCTTTACTTGTATGTCTGCGCTGTATAGATTTGGATGTTAGTAAGCGACCAAAGATGGGCCAAATTGTTCACATGCTTGAGACTGACGATTTTCCCTTTCGTTCTGTAAGCCCTCTATGCTTTCATCCTCTATGCTTTATAAGGAAAAACGCATGTAATACAGCATTACACAGTTTTGACACTAAATGTCACATCCTAATCTAGGATATTTAATTTCACATCCTAATCTACCCACCTCACTGAAAGATCCACAGTAAATTGAGTATAGCTTCTACCACCTTAAATGGGTTGCTTTGCTTTCTTAATAGGAACATCGAACGAATAGAGAGAAAGATCCTGTTCATTCTAAAGCAGCTGCTTCCAGCAAGATTCCATATCCAACAAAGCATGTAGAGCCCACAGATAAATCAAGCTGGAGATGATATGTTGTGCTGCTCATGACAAAACCTGTGATCAAACTATTTTTTCCAACGATTTTCAATTTGTTGTGAAAATATCAGAAGCCATTGTGCATATCTTATAATATTGTAGTTTCATCTCTGTAGGAGAGGTCTTAGCATATTCTGCTGTATGGCATTATCTCGTGAAGAAAACAAGCCTTGTAAATATGAATTTCCCACAACATATAAACTTTATCAGTCTGCATGCAGCATAAGATAATATTGCTGATATTTATTCATATATTTGGTTACGACTCTTGCGCTCATTCGTGCATGTCTTTGATATACGTAGTTTTTAGACGCATGCACTGTCAACTAGAACATGTATATGGTGGTCAAAATAATAACGACCAGTTAATTTGTTTCATATGGTATTTTCATTGAAGTTATTTTTAGAGTATCAATGGATTTCACACATTTTTCCTTTAATTATAAGGTAATGGTTGTTGTATCCTTCACTTTACCTCACTTTCCAATATTTGCTTTTGTAATCACTACATCTACACTTGCTAGTCACCTCAGTCCTGCACTATGCTGTAATCTTCTTTTCGTTATGCTCATATCACATTGCATTCTATTGCAATCAATTTTCTCCGTATTATATGAATCATATAAGAATCCTGATGCAGTTTTTTTTTTTTTAAATTTATTTAATATTTTTTAAATTCGTGAGGGAGGGATAAAAGGGTGTAAAGGTCATTTAATATTTTTTAAAACATACAATAATTGGAAATTTCTATACCACCTGGCACCTATCTCAACATAGTCATACACTATCTCAACATAGTCATACCTCACTTGATAAACATTTAATGCACTTTTTCTTTTTCTTCTATCAGGCACCTCCTATTCTCATGTTGGGTGCAACCACAGTTACGTGGGTGAACCATTAATGCAGTTTTTTTTT
>Ga0209700_104375_pt1 | contig 25550 bp, 28 predicted proteins | sample SiratroredBW_FD_187528 | JGI IMG/M metagenome (GOLD analysis project Ga0209700, IMG submission 187528) | Root nodule microbial communities of legume samples collected from California, USA - Siratro red BW (SPAdes) (version 2) | ecosystem: Host-associated > Plants > Roots > Nodule | place: USA...
TCACATCCAAAGTGAAGACCTTCTGGTTCACCGGCCACTGATGCTGAGGCCGCTCTGACGATCTGCAGTAGAACAGAATCTACAATGGAGTAGCAAGCACGTAGCAGATTGCATATTAGGATTCACATTCATAAATGCAATTGTGTGATGTTAATGGTAGCCATGAAAACACTTACAACTCTTAAAATGCGACCCTGCGCACGGGATTTCTTGGCTTCATGAGCGGCCAGTCGGAACAAAACAGTGAGATCGGGTGGGCCGGCGGAGGAAGAAGCTGAAATGCCCCACATTGCGGCGATTGTTGAGTCGATTTCAGAGGTGAAGTCTCTCCGCACCTGTAATTAGAATTGAAATTAAAAACCCTAAAAGCAAATGATGGATTGAATAGAAGGGGGGAATAAATAGGTTACCCAGGAGAAGGTGTTGGAGAGAGTGGCGAAGGCGAAACGGTGTTGGGGGTTGACGGTGAGTTTGGCATTGGCGAAGAGAATGATGGCTTGCTTGATGGAGTCCAATCGGGTGAGGGGTCTGCCGTTGGGTCCGGTGGCCCCTTTCATCTCGACGAGGCACTGAGGATCTACGTCCACGCATATCAGAATATCTTCATTCGAAACTCGCGAGGGTTTGAGACTGTATCTGGTGCTGCTTCCCTCACCCCTTCCACTGCCATCTCCTTCAATTCCCTCCATCTTCCTTTGATTCCTGATTTCTTCTTACCCTAACTAATCCCATTACACTCTTCCCATTAACCCTCTTAAATAATTATTAGAATCTAGTGAAAGATCCAGAGTAGATTTTAATTTATTTAAGATCGCCTACTGTTGTTAAACCCTAAAATACCGATTCCATGCAGGATAGTGCCTTGGATAAAATTTAAAAAATGTGGAATAATAAAAATTTGTGATTGTTATTTTTTTTTTTCTGTTTTCAACCATTTATTTTTTTGTAGTGAATGTATTTAATTTTAATTAAAGTTAATAAAATTAAAATTTTTCAATAATATTATTTAATTAAAACTAATATAATTAAATTCTAAACAAATTCTAATTCAATTAAAAATTAAATTTCTTTTAATAAATTAAAGTACCGTTAACATTATATATCCAACTAAAAATAATATAATTATTAAAACAATTTTAAAATTCAATTAAAAATTTAAAAAATTATTTTTATAATGCTCACCTTTTTTAATGAATTGAATGAGTTTTATTTTAATTAAAATAAAATCAAATTAAAATACTTTTAAAGTATATCTTTTATTTATTTTGATTAAAAAATCTTTAAATATATTTTTTATTTATTTTATTTGTTTATTAATAAAAAATATGTTATATATATGTTTTACTAAAAATAGAATCTACTTGTCATAATCTCAACTTTAAATAGCTGGATTACTTAGTTCCTTTTTCTCAACTTTTATTTTTCTCCACTTTTTCTCTTTTACCCAATTTTTACATACTTATTCCACTCCTGAATTTTTATGTTTACTGCTTATAGAAATTAATATTAGTGATAAATAATATATATTTAGTTTAAAATACTCTTATATGCAACTATAGTCATTAACATGCTAAGAAGATATTATGTATACTACATTTTTAAGTTTGAATATTTCTGATGTTTATTTTATTTCAGTGACAACAGTTGAAATCAAGAGGAATTAGTAACGAGCACACTTTCGCTTATCAGGTTTGTTTTGTTTTTTAACCCTTTGAACTTACTTTTCTGACATATTGAGTTGACTAGAGATTTCACATTTAAATATTGGCTTCTATTCTTGCTTACTATGCTGTACTTTTTATTTTTCTGATATCATACCTTTTTGTTGAAAGAGTTTCCAGAATCAAGTTTGTCATAGACAATGTCTGAAACCATACACAGATGAAGTTCTTGTTCAGCCTCGCCAAAAAGGTGGAAGGAGTCTTTTAGCTGTCCCAGTGAGTTACATGATCATTGGTATTTGTTGATTTGAACTCTGAAAGGCAAGTATGTTACTTGTTACAGTACTTCGCATATTGAGAATCTCGAAGAAATTGACATGGAGTACATCAGCAAAAGCAATGTATCCACCCTCAGCGCCTCTGAAAATGTGGATCTTGACCCGGTTAAATATTGTATAAGTTATTCTTTGGTTCATTCTTGGTATTCATGTTGTTCTTGTCACCCAAAATTATCATGGCATTCAGGAATCATGTTATATAGAAGAAATAGAAACTGCCTGCCAAATTCGATCCGCAAGCATATAGATGTTTTTAAGAGCCAAGAGCCAAGAATTATTCACCCGATTAAACCCCGAAAAAGTTGTAGGTTTTTGTGTACTAACTTGAAACTTCTCTACATTTTATTGTGGCCATAAACTGTTTAATTCTTGACCAATGCTTCGTGTGAAATAAATGAAAAGGGTTTTAAAATGAAGGAAAGAAAAGGGTGAACAACTTTCACACATTCCATCGTAGACTACATTTTAATAACCACCGTGCTTTTTTTTACCTTACAATAACTATATTCAATAGGTTTATTTAGAATAGTATTTGGTCTACCCACAACCAAATTACGGTAACAAAAAAATACCAGTCTTCATTTTGTAATGACAATTATTCATAAAGAAAAGCACTATTAATCAATTCATAAGTTGTAAATAAGTCTCCCAAACAAAATTTAATACCATAAAATCGATGAGGAAATCAGTTGAGTTTAATAAAAACCAATAGCTAGTTTGGTAACTTAAATAAAGCTCCGTTGTCTTTCAAATGCCATCACCATGAGATCCGATTTAACCATAAAAAAATATTCAACATGTAGGAAATTTCAGTACACCGACCCTTGCATCTCAACAATGCAATGCTACATAGGTGGGTATCGGTAGTAGAATAAACAGCTATAAAACACGATAAGAAAAACAGTCCACGAGATAGATGTGAGAGGGGGACAAAAATATCAATTCTGGGGCGAAGTTTTGGCAGCGGTTGTTTGGGGAGGCTGAGTATTCCCAGTGGCATTGCCGTCGCCAGCATATGCTGGAGGCTGAGTATAACCAGCACCATAGGAACTGTTGCTGTATGGAGGCGGTGCCTGGCCATATGCAGGTACAGCATATGCCGGTTGCTGTACGAAACTAATCACTCCCAAACTATGTAATATTCTTAGACTTGGTACTTAAAATTTAACCATAGAAAACTTATTTGTAAGTAAAGACTGTCTAACCTTTATAAGCTCAATTCTTAAGTCAGGTTTCTAGTCCACTTGGGAGAAAAGGGGTGACAACAACTAAGGCAACTTTTTAACAAATATTGATACTGTTTCATAACACTAATGGAATAAATAAATGCATGGTGTGAAATTGTGTTTGTTAGAATAAAAATGTATCTTAGCACCTCATCCAGATTAATCATTCAATAGGGTTTTAACAAAATTTTCATCTAGTCTAAGAGTTTGATTGTCTCCCAAGACAGAATTTGTTTGGCTCGCAATTGATTATTAGAACTAGTTAGTACTGGATTTGTGCTTTGTCCACATTTAACCAACACAAAAAGCATACCTGTAATTTACGATCTATTAAGAATTGAATTAGAAACTGCTAGTGATCGTGGGGCAAATAATTATCCTCATGTTGTTTCTTGGGATATTTAAGAAAGAGGTGACAGCTCACCACATATTTCAAAACAGAATCTTCCAAAAACTCAAGACGTTCCATTGAAAAACTTTCTCTGCATCTCAAAGTTGTAAGTGCTTCTAGAATCTAATATTTACAAAAAAAAAACATAAGAAGATTATCATGATGAAAAATAGAAATCAACAATCAGTGAGTACTTTTATCCAAGAACAAACCACTGAGCTATTTATGTTGGACTTGCTAGTTTGACCATCTATCTCTTCTCTAAGCTGACTAGATAACATCAACGATTCAATGCGATACATTAGAGATGGTAACAAGTACAATGACCTCAACACGCCTCTTTTAAATTCAAGAGCATACAGAAGCTCAGGTGGGATGTGAAAATGTGAACGCACTTTAGAGGTTGAAGAGTCAATTTGTGATGACTTGTCTCGTGCATCTGTTCTTCTCATATCCACTATTAATTCTTTCAAATCATCACGGAGTAAAATGTAATTACATACAACAGCTTAAACGGAGATAGTGAATTTTAATTTTAAGTGAAACTTCACTAAAATCATAATACAGAAATGTAAAACAGCATATAAGAGCCACAAGATGAAAACTTTAACTAGGAACAACAAACCTTCCTCGTGGAAGTTAAAAAGAAGATTGCGTGGATTTTGACTTTGCTTTAATAGTAAAAGAGGCTGTCTAGGATGTGTCAGTGTAACCCCATACCTGATAAAAAGTTGAAGTTGTTTAGTCAAGTATACTAATAATGTAGGAATGACAAAACCAACAAAACCACACGTGGCGGGTGGAATAGAACAAATTATGCACCTTTTGCTGAAATAATTTGAAAAGTTAACGTATTCCTTGGACTTTTTATCATTTCCACAAAAAGGACTTTCAGCAGATAGGCTAGTGTCGATGTGAATAATACAATATATTTTCCCAGTGTGAATGGCCAAGTGTCTTTTATATTGTCAGCATTAACCACACAATTAGCAAAGTGAATCTTGTTTGTTCCAACATATTCCATCTCCATTGAACTGGTATCCTGAGGTGATGTGATTATTCCGTTATCATCACAATCTTCAGTGACCAAAGAAAATTTCCTCCTTAAGAACTCAATAGCAGATGCACAAGAACTGATTCCATGCCAATTAATTTGCAAGGCTCCCTTACAAATACCATTCAATTTCTCAAGTGGTAGAAGCAAATATAAGTGTTTTGTTCTCCACAATGATTTTGTGTCCTTTTGAAGTAAAATTCTGTTTCTCCTCCTGCTGATTTTGACCTAAACACCAAACTACCAAACAAACCATTGAAAAAAAGCTCATGGAAGCATTTTGCTTTCATCATCTAGTAGAAAACAAACAAAAAAGGATCAAGTTAATTTCCAAAACAAATGAGATTAAAAGATGATAGAGACAGAGGCTATATATGTCAGATTAAACCTTTAAAACCTTATTTTTATACCTGTTTAGCATCCAAGTCAACTTGCCCACATGGAGAGACAGAAGCTTTCACGATCTTCGAGACTAAATAAAATCTGATTCTATATTTTCCACATCATCATCAAGCTTTGAGTCAATCAAAAGAACAAACTCAGTATATTTCGCTAAGAATTCTACATGCAAATTCTAGTTTATAGGCAAAAAATCTAGCTGCATCATCAAGTTTGTCTCCCCATGCACCACTTAGTGCACGAATGTTGGCTGTTCCATGTAACTCCTTTCCTTTTCTTTTTATAGTTCCTTCAAATGTAAAAAGCAAATGAAAATGCATTTTAACACAAACAAACATTCAGTCACTATCAAGGTAGTCAAAATTGAGATTAAGGTTAGGACCATCAAGAGCCCACAAGATGTTAAATTGTGGGATCATAACACAAATCGTAGATTCCATAAATAATATATATATTTTATATAATTAGAAAAATAAAAAAGGAGAAAAAATGTGAAACTATGAGTGAAGGAGAAAAAGTGAAACTGAGTGTTATGCTTCCGCGTAGCTTCACCAATGGTACGGTCGAGCAACTGGAACAGCCACAACTAGTCAGGTTTTCTTTTGGGGAAGGTGGTTGCTTAGTGGAAGAAGCAAGGATAAACTTAATTACGTAGTTATGTGAGACCAAACGTGCATAAAAGAGACCGGTTTATTTTATTGGCCTTGGGTTTTAACCCAATCAGAGTTTTCTGTGATGCAAAACACAAAACCCTAGAATGCAAAAAGAACACAAAAACACGACAATTCCACCATTTTCATGATCTTCAACAATGAACCCACCAATCCCACTCTAGCACAATCTTGCATGGGCTCTAAATAGGACATTGTGGGTGGAATCTTAGTGTGATTCAACATTTTAAATCCCAATTTTAACTACACTGACATTCGCCTTAAACATTTAAACATTTCAAACCTGCAAGCATACTCATTGGTTGTCAAAGTTGTTATGTAAACTCATAAGAGTTTACCTAAACCAAAGTAATATTAGAAACACATAATCATAGTATCCAATCCAAATATAATAGTCATTGAGGGTTGATAAACTCATAACAGTTTACCTTCTACCAAATAAATGAAAATCATTCATCACATGCTTGGATTTGTTCAGTAATATCTATTTAATTTACTTTATTTCTAAATTCAAAATAATGAAAACTTATAAAAATAAGATAAAGAAAGGGACACACGAAGAGTTACCATATAAAGACAAGGTGCATGCTTTTATGGTAAAAACATCTTTTTCATAAAATGTATGAAATTGAAGTTTTTTTATTATTGATTCCTTTCACTATCTGGTAAAAAAGAAAAACCTTTTTACATTCGAAAACAACTATTTAAAACATTTCATACAATCCAAATAAATATAATGTCTTGAAATAACTTCAGTAAACATATCTAAACATGAAACTAATTTTGTCCTAATTGATTTTAAAATATAAATTATATATATAATTAACTGATGGAAAATCTGTACCTTGTGCTAATCAAGCAAACATAGGACAAAAGGTTTGTCACATTCAAAAAAATCATATACATATTTTGCAACCCATATTCAGAAATTCCGACATGGTCATCTACAAACAAAATACACGATGTTGATGTTCTGTTAGTTTTTTTTTAACAACAAAAAATGAATGAATAATAAAGGAAGCACTTCAGGAGTACCTAAGAAACGAATTCACCTTTCTAGACATACTTAAGCACTTCTGTTGAGGACACCAAAAAGCACAAATAAACATAAACAAATAAAATACACACAAGAATCTGAAACCACCCAAGAACTACAGAATGTTAGCAAGGTCACAACTCCCTAATCACTTAACCTGCAAAACCTGGCCACTCTAAGACTTTTATAACATATCCCACCTTACTAACATGAAAATCTAAGTCATAGCATGTAAGCACACCATCGGAGATAAGTGCCAATCTAAGATTCCATATCTTTGAAACAATAGTCACCCACATCCCTTTCCACACTCTATTAACTCACTTCCTTTGACTCAATAGACAGTAGCTCTGAAAATTAACAAATGTGACTCATGTCTAACAACCACGTTCCCTACCCACCTGTCACACATATCCCATACTTGTCTTGCCACTCTACAGGTATTAAAAAGATGTTTAGCAATTTCAACATGTTCTTGGCACAAAGGGCACTGCACACTCCCTAGTTGAACACCCCTTCTGGCTAGGTTGGATCTAGTTGGCACCTATCCAAAAGTAACCTCCAAGTACACACTAACGCTGAAGGAGCAACTTTTAAAGACCATAATACCTGAAAAGTCTCTGAAATCTGCATTGGATCCTCACAATTCAAGATACTATAACCAGACTTAACTGTATACTCTTGAAGATCCTCCTTCACCCAAACCAACCTGTCTTGACCCCTTGCCTCCCACTTGACATTAGAAATCATGGCAATCATTTGTTCTTCTAGATTCTTTTCCATTCAAACATCTCCTTGCGCCAGCTAAGATTCCAAGTTGTACATCGAGAAGGCCTATTATCCTCCCATTCTACAAGATCTCCTACCAAACTATCTCTATTCTGAGAAATTGAATACAACCTTGGAAATTTTTCTTTCAGAGCAAAACCATCTACCCACATATCTTCCCAAAATTTAACACACTTCCAATCCCCAACTCTCCACTGAAGTCTGCAATCAAACCAATTCCTTTGTAAATCGTTACCACAAGCCTTTTTCAAATCCTTCTACCACAAAGACTCCTTTCTATGGACTAAAGTATCACCCATATACCTCTAGTTGCCATACCTGGCTTCTAATATATCTCTCCACAAGCCCTCATTCGACACCCCCAACCTCCATTTCCACTTAGCGAGCAATGCATAATTAAAATATCCGATATCCTTAATACCCAAACCACCAACTTGATCTGGACTACAAATCGTCTTCCATTTCACCCAGGCAATCTTACTGCTTTCATAACCCCAGCCCCAGAGGAACTTAGTCTGAATGCGTTTAATCTGGTTACAAACACTGACAGGAGCTTTGAAGAAGGAGAAATAAAACAAGGGTAGAGCACTGATAACTGACTTGATGAGACAGATTCGACCTGCCATCGAGAGCAATCTACCTTCCTATCTAGATAATCTAGATCTAATCTTATTCACAATAGGCTTCTAAAACTCACACCTTTTGGGATTTCTCCAATAACTATACCTAAGTGCTTAAAAGGGAGGTCCATCTGCTGACTATTAAGACATTTTGAGTACACAATTTTATCAATCTCAGATATTCCCACAGCTCCAACCGTACTTTTATGAAAATTAACCCTAAGCCCAGACACCAGCTCAAATGATCTTAAAATTGCCTTGATAACCAGGACATTATGGTACGAAGGGTTACAAAAGAAAAACGTATCATCCGCGAATTGCAATAGGTTTACCTGCACTCTTTGGCTACCCACCTCCACGCCTTTAAACATACTAGCACTTTTAGCTTCCCTCATAAGCCCAGAGAGGCCCTCAACAACTATAATGAATAGGAATGGCGCTAACGGATCACCCTGCCTGAGTCCCCTCTTAGGCTTAAATTCTTCCGTGGGACTACCATTAACCAAAATAGAGACTGAGGCCGATTCCAAACAAGCTTTGATCCAATTTATCCATTTAACATTAAAACCTAATCTTCCCAACATGTAGTAAAGAAACTTCCAATTCACAGAGTCACATGCCTTTTCAAATTCCACTTTTACCAACACTCCACTTTTCTTCTCATTCTTGAGGTAATCCACTGTCTCATTTGCTACCAGAATGTTATCTAACATGCGTCTCCCCCCAAGAAACGCGGATTGATTCACATCAATAACACTAGGAAGCACCTTCTTCAATATATTTGCCAATATCTTGGAAAGGATATTGTAAACACACCCTACTAAAGAGATCGGTTTGAACTTATTCAAATCAGAGGGATTATCCTTCTTAGGAACCAATGTAATAAACGAAGCATTACATCCTCTCGAAATAAAACTAGTGCTATGAAAGTATAAGATAGCCATGACAACATCTTTACCAATTACCTCCCAATTATTCTTTAAAAAGAAGAAATTAAACCCATCAGGACCAGGGCATTTCGAGCTATCACACTGGCTCACAACTTCTAACACTTCTGCCTCAGTAATAGTATTACACAACCAAGCATTGTCAGCCTCCGAGATAGACCTAAAGCGCACACCATCCAAATTAAGCTTGCACACCTGAGGAGCCTCAAATCTTCTTTCAAAGAACCACTTTGCCTGACTTTTGACACGATGCGGGTCTTCACACCAAGATCTAGCAATACGGATACCCACTAAGTCGTTCCTAGCCCTCCTCCACCTCAACTTGGAATGAAAGTAATTAGAATTAGAATCCTCTTTCTTTAACCATTGAACCCTCGCCTTCTGCTTGAGCATGGCTGCTTCTTTGTCCTCCAAACTTCTCGATTGGCTTAACAAATCCACACGCAGAATTCTCTTTTCTTTCTGCAGAGAGTCTTCATCATCACACTTATCTAACTCCTCAATCTGGGCGACCAACTCTTGTTTCCTAGTTTTATTGTTGGAGTTAACTTCTATATTCCACTGTCTGATCTCACATTTCAACCTTTTAAACTTATCCTTGATGTCTTCCAGACTATTACCACGCACCACGACATTATCCTAGGCTTTTTTGACAACCTCTTTAAATTCGTCTGCTTGCTGCCACACATCAAATGTTCTGAAAGGTTTCGGGCCCCAATCAATAGTACTATTTTTAACCACTAAAGCACAGTGATCTGACACCTGTCTACTTAGCATATACTGCTTAGATCCCGGCCACTGCAACAACCACTCATCTGACACAAGGGCTCTATCTAACCTGCTTCTTGTTGTCCCATTAGGTCTATACCAAGTAAACTTTCTCCCCACAACTGGGATCTCTTTCAGCAAACAACTCTCAATGAACTCACTGAACCTGTCTAATTCACACATGTTCACCTTCCCATTATTCATTCCTTTTCTTTCTAAATCATTCCTAACCGAGTTGATGTTCTGTTAGTATCCAATATGAAATCAATTTTGATATGGTTCATGTAGTCAAAAAGGATAGAAATTGTATTAGAAGAACTACAGATGATATTTCAAATATGCCCAACCATTGTTTGGGAAGTCTAAGGTGTCAGCAATATAACGAAAAATTTAAACTAAAATAAATATTTAACCGTAGTTTATAAAAAAGAAAATAGCTGATAATTATACCTGCCCCCGAACTAGATTCTTTGTTCTCACAACATGGTCATCTTCTAAAAGATTTTCAATGAATGGAACCAAATGTTCCAAATGTTCATTCAAGGCACCCATTTGATGTAACTTCTTACAAGCTTCAAAACAAGCAAGATGCCTTGCCAAACGAATATCTTTTCCTGAAGGACCAATTATTGTCTGAAGTGCTGAATTGGATGGTAATGTTAATTTACATTGGTAACCTCCTTCTACAGGCAGAAACACATACTGGGCTTTGCAGAGGAGTACCTAATCCAAATTGCATGCAGAAGAATATCAAGACTATGTTTTAAATAGTTAATAAAAAAAGAAAAAGAAAAAAAGACAGACACAACGGGATCCAATCTTACTAATCTTGTGGAAGTGTTCCACAGTATCGGTGGATCAGATTAACACTAGAATCTAAAATCACAAAAGCTCCAGTAGATTCCGCATAGTATGCATTTGTTTTCTCCATTATAAATGCCCTTAAATTAGATTCATGGTCCTTATTCATATATGCATAAGTCCTGGAATGCTCACTCCGAATGATATCAAAGAGTTCATTTCTTTACTTCAGGTTTCCCCTGTAGATACAAGTGTTAATGCTGATAATCAAGGAAAGCAATTAGATTAGAATTATAGGGTTTAATATAGAGAAATCAATCAGAATTTTACAATTTGGTTTGTACAGGTAATACTAATATATGCATTTAAATTAATATTAGATCATGTACTTAAGAACAATCCCACATATTTGTATCCTTAGGACTTAATATTTTTTAAAATAGCCAGGAGACTCATGTATATATAGGTCCAATAATTTTGTAATTTAATATAGAAAATATATTATTCCTTCTTTTAAATTCTGAGAATTATGAGAGCTTTAAGCTTTATAAACACATCAGCAGAAGCAGTATGTAACATGCTTGATTAACAAGATAAACTGTGGGAGCCAAGAAAACAATCAGCTTCTTCACTCCCAAATTTTCCAACCTCTTTCGTAAGCATCACAACAATCATAAGTATTACCAGACCGTGTTTCCAACACGGCTATTGTGTTTCTTCTCCATGCACCTTGGAACACCTCTACGGGAAAAAACACCAAAACACAAAAAGTGTGAAAATGTAAAAGTCTTTATGACCAAATTCCAACAGAAAAAATAGAAAAATTAACAAAAAAAGTATAATCTTTACTGTCAAATGGAGAAAAGATAAAGAAAATAGTAGTGTTCTTACACAAATATGAGGGGCTCATCAGATAAGGTTGAGATCATCGAATGGTCTCCGCCTCTTTCCCAAGTAGATTAGCTCCGGTCTCCTATCGCCTATCCCGTGTGGGTCTCTTATATTCACTTAGTCCATCCACTGTTCGCCTACTCCGCATGGGGTACACCTGCGATTGCACTCCGACGCTCAAGTAAGTTTACGGTTATCGGAGGTATGTGTATTTCAGTTTAATAGTTACGTACCTTTGACCTTGCTTACCCTTGTCCTTATAGAGTTCATCTTTGACTTAAGACTTACGTTATGTCAGCTTTTTGCAAGCTGACTTGGCAGAGGTTACGTGTGCTTTGGTTACAAGTTATTCATAGGCCGCATACTTCTCGGTCTAAGGCTTCTAGGCGTTTTCCTTTAATCCATGGGCTGGCGATCTCAGGGCTACAAGAGGTCGGCCTAGGCCGGATAGTACACTTGCCCCCCAAGCTTGAGCGATGGTACGAGCGAGAAGGTTCAAAGTTGTGACTTTTCAGATGTTCCGAATAGTAGGAGTGATTAATAGTGTGTCTTTTATCCTTCCCCTTTTTCTTTTTCTTTTTTATATTTTTTGTTTTTGGACGGGAAACTTTACCTTGATATGACATATCTTGTTGGGGGTGTGTGTCTTTACTGATCTGACGGTAGGGGGTTGATCGTGCACTGTTCACCTTTTTCTTGGTAGAAGGTTTTCTCTATAAATAGAGGTTGGGGCCACAGGTTACTTTGCGTGTCATCCTTTTGTTCTCCGATATCCGACAACCCGAAAACATCGTAGTAGCTAGGTGCAGCGCGTTCATTTCGAGAGGTAAAGATGTCATCCTTATCTAGTTTCTCTGAGTCCGCTGGCAGTTCTTCAAGCGTTAGGGCAATGTCAAAAGTGTCCAGGGATTCGCCTCTTATATCCGAGGAGGCGTCTGGTAATGATGGTATAGAGGCTTTCGAGCAACCTATTGCCACTGGCATGCTTCCATCTGAGATTGCCGAGAGCAACTTGCCTCATTGCCAAGGATATGAGTGGGCGAGTTCTCTGGTTATTGATCGGTTTCTAGGTATAGGTGGTTGTCTATGGTTTCCAACTATGCTGCAGCAGTGCCCCTGTTTACTTCAGGAAAAACAAGTTCAGAGTTATTTGTTGAACGCTGTACTCCCATAGATAATGTGTCACATGGCCGGGAAGGTCACAGTCATGACTTTTTTATATTTATCCCTGCATGTTTACCGATTCCAACATCCGCTTTCCTTTCGACGAATTCACAATGGGCGTTCTGCGCACGCTGAATGTGGCGCCCACGCAGTTGCATCCTAACTCTTGGGCGTCACTTCAGGCGTTTCGACTTCTTGCTGAAATGTTTCATCTCCGCCCTTCTCCCCATGTGTTTCTTTTATATTATAGTACCCACCCTTCCTATCCTGTCAAGTGGGTCTCATTGATCAGCCAATCTCACAATGTTCTTTTCACTCCTTTTTCTTCGTCTTATAAATATTTTAAGGATTCTTTTTTCAAAATCGTCATAACCGCTGCCGATAGGCATTATTTTTTTTATGGGGATACTCCCAAATTTCCTTTGTACTGGACCCGGAATGTTGTCTACTATCTTTCTTGGCCGAGGTCTCCCGTGACTGAGGACGACAATAGAATGTTTGAGATAATGGATAAGCTCCCTCGGAAACTCAATGTCTGCTCCATTCTTAAGCTTTATCTTTCTTCGCACCGCTAGATAGATTTATATGGTATGTTTCGTTTTTATTAATTCGTCGTTGTCTCAGTTTTCAACCCTGCTGAATTTATATATTGTATGACAGGTGTAATGGCTCAACGAGGATCTGCCTACCTTGATCGCCTGAAGAAGATAAAAGAAGATCGCGTAGCCACCGAAAAGGTTGTCGGTGGGAGCACAGCTGAGATTCACGCCCCCTTTCCTGACTAAGCTCCTCCTCCTCCGGATTCTGAAAAGAGGAAACGCAAGTCCAAGGACGAGAAGAAGGGTAAAGAGAAGAAAGAGTCCTCATCCCAGCCTTCCCCGAAGAGGTCTCGACCAAGTGTTCCTTCGTCTAGCAAAGACTTGGCTGGGACCGATAAGGGATTGGTGGAGCCGTTGTTTGGCTCGAAACATAACTTCGCCAAAGGCACCAGTGTTGCCCTTTCAAGTGCAGAGAAGAAGGCCTTGAGTGGATGTTCAACCGATGTTAACTACATTTTACTTATTGATTACTTAATTCATTTTATTTTAATCTTTCTTATTTCTACAGCTACAACAATTCTTAATAATAATAATAATAATATCATGTATTTTAAATGACCCCATCACAAAATTTGTATCAATTTAGAAGGTTCATTTTACGTTATATAAGTCCTACCTGCACTACATACTTTCAAATAGGTTTTTAGATTTTCTTATTTTTATTTATATTATTTATTTAGTTTTATAATTATTATATAATAATGGTTACTTTAGAAATTATTATAAAACTAAGTAATAAAATTCTCAATAAAAATAAAATATTATTCAATTTTTTTGTTTGTATTAATTTAGAATATAAAAATTAATTAATATAAGAATTAAAATTATAAATATTAAAAAAAATTAAAAGAGAAAGCAATGTTAAATGGTGAAAAACTAAAAAGGTACGAAGAAGTCACTTTTATATTAGCTGAAAATGATGATTCCATTGTAAGATCTACTGGGCAAAACAATCTGTAAAAAAACAAAAAATAAAATAAAATAACACATACACAGCCTTTGAGCTTTTAGTAGCTGGGCTGAAAGGGTTCAATGGATAGTTGGAATTTTACAATGTTGATGAACTTAAAACCATGGCTACTGCTGAACATTTTACGGCAAGAGATATTGAATGAGATCCAACTAGAAGGTATGTGGTTTTATCTCACTTTGCTGAAAAATACATTTCATTGATTTGTTGATTCTCACTAGCTTATGGTTTTTCTACTGCTCTGACATCAGTTCATGAAATGGAAAATGGTTTTTCTATCAATGATGCTTTTTATATACAACTGCACTTTGGTTATTTACTAATTGTCTTTGGTTTTTGTACCGTATGACCAATAACAAGTATGGTCGACAAGTGTCAGGTCGACAAGTAACCAGGCCGACGGGTGCCCAGGCCGACGAGTGCCCAGGCCGACGAGTGCCCAGGCCGACAAGTGCCCAGGCCGACAAGTAACTAAGCTGACAAGTACCCAGAGCGACAGGTACCAAGCCAATGCCAACAAATCAACATCTTCATTCCTTTTGCATTGGGAACAAACACCTTACATCTGACAAAGAAACAAATCCCAATAAATAACGCTCACAACATCTCCACACACCTTCCCTGTGTAAGAGACTGCACGTCTTCCCTCTGACGCATGGGGTAAAAGAACAATCATACCTTGCGCAGAAGAGACTGCACGCCTTCCCTCTGACATATAATGCAGGACAACAACCTCATGCAGGAAAGACCGCGTCTTTCCTCTGACATAGTGCAGAGCAGTCATCATATCTTTGAGGGCCAAAAGGCTATACGTCTTCCTCATAACGCCATGCATAACAATATAAATAGAAAATAGTGAGTATAGCTAAAGGACTTTTTAGAAAATATGTCTCAACTCATACTATGCACTTCTGAGAATTGAGAACACCAGTGAGAGAGAGTAGAGTACTTTTGACAAGAATCTTCCCTTTACCCCGACGATCAGAAAACAGTGATTCGTCGAGAGATCAAAACAGTTGACACCTTGAAGTCTTGTTCTCAGCCTCAAGGCTCCACAAGAACTTTTATTGTTCTTGGCCCTCAGGCTCTATAGGAACAATTGGCGCCCACCGTGGGGCCGAGAGGTACGCAGGCTAAACTCCAATGGTGTCAATGCGGAGCAAGCTTCAAGACCAAAGGCAGGAGCACGTTATCATGGCAAACGACCCTGTGGCCATGCTGGCCGCTTTGCAGGAGCAGATGGTGGCCATGCAATGGAGAAATGAAGAAGAGATCAATGACTTAAGGCGTAGGAATGAAGAAGAGATCCATGCTTTAAGGCATGAGAATAAAGAGATGAGAGAAATGCTCCACCACTACCAACCCTCTCTTTCGGAGTGGGAGAGTACTCGACAGACTGTGGTGAACGAAACCAAAGCAAGAGGGTCGATGCGTCTGTCTGTGACACATGAGACAAAAACAGTCCAGTGCACAAAAGGAACCCGTAGGCACCCTTTTGTAGACCGAATTATGGAGGTCGAGCTCCCTTTCCGTTGGAAGGGATTGACCTTTAAGCCCTACGTCGGTACGACCGACCCTGATGAGTATGTCAGTATCTTCTCCATGCAAGTGAGTCTTTACACCGATCACGATGTTGTTTTTTGTCGCGTGTTTCCCACATCCCTGAAAGGAGCAACGCTAAGCTCGTTCTCTAGCCTGTCTCCCAACTCCATCACTGATTTTGACATGCTAGTCGACAAATTCAATGCTAGGTTCGCTACTAGCAGGCCACATCAAATTGGCTCCATAGCTTTGATAAATGTAAGGAAAGAGAAGGGGGAATCTCTGCGGACCTTCATGGAAATGTTCGAAAAGCTAACTTTGAGGATCAAAACCTTGGATCCTAACGTCGCCTTACACCACTTGATAACCGCCCTCCGCCCAGGACCGTTCGTAGATAGCCTATGCAAGAAACCGGCCCTGGATCTCGATGAGTTAAGAGCCAGAGTCGCCAAGTTCATGCAATTAGAGGAACTACAGGAGTTCAGAAATCAAGCCCAAGTTGGAGAAAATACAGAGAAAGGCAAAGAAAAGAACAACACTCAGCAGTTTAAGCAAAGGGAGCCCAAACCTCCCCGATTTGCCTATTAACAACCCCTCAACGCCAATAGGGGACGCATTTTGGAAGAAGCATTGAGTGCCGATCTCATTCCGTCTCTACAAAAATTGTCTACTCCTCGGAACACCGACACCAGCAAACATTGCAGATATCATCAAAATTATGGTCATAGCACTGACGAATGTTGGGCCTTAAAGGATAAGATCGAAGAACTGATACAAGTCGGACACTTGAGAAGATTCATTCAGAATAAAACTAAGCGCTCACCGCGAAGAAGCCAAAGGGGAAGAAGTCCGAGGAGAAGCCCGCAGAATGAAGAGCAGAGGCAGAGAACTAACTGCTTCAGGTCACTCAGATGGCACGGCCGTAGAGTGACTCCAGTTCGGAGGGTCATCAATACCATAGCAGGAGGTTTTGCTGGAGGAGGGCCCTCGGCGTCAGGAAGAAAGAAACACCTGAGGAACGTGCAAGTTGTGCATCATGTCTACACAAGAATGACAAGAAGCATACCACCCATAACCTTCACGGACCGCGACTTCAAAGCCATCGATCCTAAACAAGATGACCCAATGGTCATAACTGTGACTATTGACGAGTTCACAATGATGAAAACCCTCGTAGATCAGGGCAGTTCGGCCGACATCCTCTATTGGAAGACATTTAAGAAGCTGAAGATTCCTGACACCGAGATCCAACCGTATGATGATCAGATCGTCGGATTCTCCGGGGAGCGGGTGGACACTAGAGGTTTCACAGACCTCTACACCAAATTTGGGGAATCTAGACATCAAAGTCGAATCATTAAGGTTCGCTACCTTCTTATTGATGCTAACACCTCCTACAACATCCTTTTAGGCTGACCTTCGTTAAATCAGCTTAAAGCCATTGTGTCCACTCCTCACCTGGCCATGAAGTTCACGTCTTCTGAAGGAGATATCATCGCGGTCTATGGCGACCAAAAAACAGCAAGAGAATGTTACGCAGCCAGTTTAAAACTGAAGCCCAAAAAGTCCGAAACCGAAAAGTGTAGGAAAAGGGTGAAAGGAGAGGAAAGAACGCAAAGTATAAATGTGACCAACCTAGACCCAAGAATGGATCACGCACGAGTAGAGCCGGGAGAAAACGTGATCCAGATATAACTGAAAGATAAATAGCACGACACAAAATTGGGGATATCCTTGGGAGAAAAAGAAGCCGAAATGATCAGACAAGTTCTGGTCCAAAATGTTGATATGTTTGCATGGACAGCAGGAGACATGCCGGGAGTTGATCCTGAGGTCATGTCTCATCGACTATCGGTATACAAAGATGTGAGACCTATAACCCAAAAGAAAAGAAAACAAAGGGAGAAAAAGAGAGAAGCAGCAAAGAAGGAGGTAACCAAGCTGATGGCCGCAAACTTCATCAAAGAAGCCAAGTACACTACTTGGCTTGCTAATGTCGAGATGGTAAAAAAGGCTAACGACAAGTGGAGAATGTGCACTAATTACACAGATCTCAATAAGGTATGCTCGAAAGACGCATATCCATTGCCAAGTATCGACAAATTAGTAGATGGAGCCGCAAGGCATAAGATATTAAGCTTCCTGGATGCATACTCTGGTTATAACCAAATCAAAATGCATTCCAGAGAACAGAGAGAAAACTGCCTTCATGATAGAAGAGACAAACTCTTACTATGAAGTCATGTCATTCGGCTTAAAGAATGCGGGCGCCACGTATCAATGACTCATGGACAAAGTGTTCCACGGATTGATTGGAAGAAATGTTGAGGTGTATGTAGACAACATCGTCGTCAAATCTGATTCTTGTGAACAACACCGAGATGATCTAGTCGAAGTTCTCGAGGCACTACGAAGGTATAATATGAGACTGAATCCTGATAAATGTGTATTTGGCGTGAAAGGTGGAAAGTTTCTGGGATTCATGCTTACACACCGGGGGATAGAGGCAAACCCGGACAAGTGTCATGCCATAGTGGAAATGAGGAGTCCGAAGAACGTCAAGGAAATCCAGAGGCTGGTTGGAAAGTTGACGGTCATGGCCCGGTTCATTCCAAGATTAACTGAGAAGACCGGACCTATCATCCGGTTACTCAAGAAAAGGAGCAAGTTTGAATTGGACGAAGAGTGCGAAGAACTCTTCGCACAGCTCAAGCAATTCATGGCAACACCCCCAGTGATACAAAAGCCAATACATGGCCAAGCTATTATGGTATACTTGTCAATCTCCGAAGAAGCGATCAGCTCAGTGCTCGTCCAAGAAATTGACCTGGAATAGAAACCAGTGTACTTCGTAAGTCGAACACTGTAAGACGCTGAAAGAAGGTACAAACAATCGAGAAGGTGGCACTAGCGTTAGTTCACACAACAAGAAGAATGAGGGCTTACTTCCAGAATCACCCAGTGATTGTTAAAACTGACTACCCTATCAGGAAGATGCTGACAAAGCCTGATCTCGCAAGAAGAATGATAGGATAGTTAGTCGAACTGTCGGATTCAGAATCACCTACGAGCCTCGAGGGGCTATACGATCTCAATGTTTGGCCGACTTCTTAGTGGAATTAAGTCCAGAACCTACAAGTCCCAGCACCCAATGGGTCATCTATGTCGACGGATCCTCAAACACCAAAGGAAGTAGAGCCGGAATCATCTTGGAGGGACCAGCGGGATTCACTATCGAGCAATTGCTGAGGTTTGATTTCAAAACTACTAATAATCAAGCTGAATATGAGGCTATAATTACGGGACTGAGTTTGGCTAAAAAAATGGGAGCAGAGGAGATCCAGTGTAGGAGCGATTCAAAGTTGACTGTCGGTCATCTGACCGGAGAGTTCCAAGTCAAGGACCACATGATGATGCAATATTATTAGAAAGTGTTGAATCTCCTCTCAACGTTTAAAGAAGCAAATGTAGAACACATCAGAAGGGAACATAACACAAGGGTCGATCTGTTGGCAAAGCTTGCAGCACCAAAAACAAGAAACACTACCACTCGGTCATACAGATGACAGTCCCTGCATCAAGCATATCTAACGGGGAGGAAGTCATGAATGTTGAAGAAGACAAAGAATATTGAATGATACCTATCATTAAGTTCCTAAAAGCGGACACATGCGAAGAAACTAAGAAGACCGCCATGAAGCGAAAATGCGCAAGATATACCTTGACAGGGGAAGAGCTATACCGAAAAAGCTACTCGAGACCACTGTTAAAATGCATCAACAAAAGCCAGGCCGAGTACGTCATGGCTGAATTGCATGAAGGCATTTGTGGCCTTCACTCTGGAGGATGCACATGGCAACCAGAGCACTAAGAGCCGGATACTACTGGCCAACAATGGAAAGTGATGTTGCAGAATACATGAAGAAGTGTCAAAAATGCCAAGAATTTGGCAATATACTAAGGGTTAAACCTGAAGTTTTGCATCATATGAATTTGCCATGACCTTTTGTCTAGTGAGAAATTGATATCATTGGACCATTCAGCCCAAGGAAGGGACAATGTAAGTTTCTCCTAGTTGTTGTTGACTATTTTACTAAGTGGATAGAGGTCGAACCCTTGGTCTCCATCACTGCTAACAAGGTTCAGTCTTTCGTGTGGAAGAACATAGTATGCAGGTTCGGGCTGCCGAACACAATCATTTCAGACAATGAGAAGCAATTCATCGACCAAGGACTCCAGGACTTTTACAAAGGATTGGGACTTCGCTCCATCACCAGCTCCGTAGAACACCCACAAACCAATGGACAAGCTGAAGCCGCAAACAAAGTCATCCTGAATGAATTAAAGAAAAGACTGGGAACAGCCAAAGGAAGATGGACTGAGGAGTTGCTGGAAGCGCTTTGGGCATACCGATGCACTCCACAATCTTCAACCAAGGAAACCCCCTTCAGCCTCACTTATGGTTCAGACGTTATGTTACCAGTGGAGCTTGGAGAGCCCAGTCTGCGCAAAGAGATGTTCGACTTGAAGCTTAACAGCGAAAGTCTTATGGCTAGCCTGGACCTAGTCAGTGAACTAAGAGACAAGGCACGAGTGAAAGAAGAGGCAAGCAAGAGAAGGGCTGAAAGGAAATATAACTCTAAGGTCAAACCGAGAAATTTCCATGCTGGAGACTTAGTATGGAGGATGAGAAGTGAAGCAAGACAAGGAGAATGCAAGTTCTCTGCCAACTGGGAGAGACCCTTTAGAGTCCAACAGGTAGCAGGAAATGGGGGATATCACCTGGAGCACTTATCTGGGAAGGCAATACCAAGGACTTGGAAAGCGTCGCATCTCAAATTCTATTTTAGTTAGTTTATGTTTTTTTGTCTCTCTCAAATTCTATTTTAGTTTATGCTTTTTTGTCTCACTATAATGTAATAGAGTACTCTTTCCTACCTCAGTCTTTTTTCCCTAAGGAGGGTTTTGGCTAAAAAGGTTTTAATGAGACTCTACTTTAATGAAATCATTCAGTTGTTTTGCAAACTACAAACATACCTAATAAACCATAAATTAGCGATGTTAGAAAACCCAATCAAGAGCGATTGGTAATAAGATCGAGAACTTCACAATCCAATCAAGAGCGATTGGTAACAACCAAGAACTTCTCGGCCTCAACTTAGAAAACCCAATCAAGAGCGATTGGTAACAGCCAAGAATTTCTCAGCCTTAACTTAAAAAACCCAATCAAGAGGGATTGGTAACAAGACCGAGAACTTCTGGACCCAATCAAGAGCGATTGGTAACAAAGCCGAGAACTTCTTGGCCTCAACTTAAAAAACCCAATCAAGAGCGATTGGTAACAAGACCGAGAACTTCTCGACCTCAACTTAGAAAACCCAATCAAGAGCGATTGGTAACAGGACTGAGAACTTCTCGACCCAATCAAGAGCGATTGATAACAAAGCCTAAAACTTCTCGGCCCCAACTCAGAGAACTTCTCGACCCAATCAAGAGCGATTGGTAACAAGACCGAGAACTTCACAACCCAATCAAGAGCGATTGGTAACAACCAAAAATTTCTCGGCCTCACTTAGAAAACCCAATCAAGAGCGATTGGTAACAAGACCAAGAACTTATCGGCCTCAACTTAGAAAACCCAATCAAGAGCGATTGGTAACAGGACCGAGAACTTCTCAACCCAATCAAGAGCGATTGATAACAAAGCCGAGAACTTTTCGGCCCCAACTCAGAGAACTTCTCGACCCAATCAAGAGCGATTGGTAACAAAGCCGAGAACTCCTCGGCCTCGACTTAGAAAATCCAATTAAAAGTAATGGTATAAGACCAATAACTTCTCGGCCTCAACTTAGAAATCAAACAAATATTATAAGTATATGTGCTTATAATGCTTAAAGAACAGAGAACAGAAAGAATATGGCTAATACCGAACATCCTTTATATATTGATGGCACAAAATTACAAAGGGTGAAACAAAATGGCACAACGCAAGTAAGGTTGTGCATATATTCATTTACAAAAATAAAATACTAACTACTCAGACAAACAACTTATTCGGCCTCCTCAGAAGCTTCCCCGTCAGCATCATTCACCTCCTCCACTCCTGCTTCGGAGGCGCCCTCTTCATCCTCACCATCTTCTTCACCTTCGCCTTCTGGAGTATCCTCTTCGTTCCCACCAACCTCTCCCTCCTCATCAACCTTGTCAGCTCCCTTGTCGGGCATGTCTTTGATGGGAATAAGCTGACCTTAATAAACTTCTTTCTCAACATCAAACTTGTTGCCATCAGCAGGCACCCCATACAACAGAACAGCTTGCTGAACAGCTTGATTAAATCCTTCCTCAGCAACGTTCAGGACACAGTCCTTGAGGGCAACTATTTCTTGCTCAAGCCTGGCAATGTTCTCATCCTTCACCAACAAGGCATCATCACAATCCTGAATGACACCGTGAAGCTCTTCATGTTGCCTAGACAGTTTGGCCATCAACTCCTCCTCTTTCTTCTCCAACTCACCACACCGCGTCTCCAGTTTGGAGATGTTGGACTTTGAGGCCGAGAGCTCAGTTGTCAGCTTGTTGACTTGGTCTTGCAGAGCAAATTTGGCCTCCATGACCTTCTTTAGCGCACCTCGAGAGTCAGCTAACCTCAACTTTAAATCCTCCAACTCCTTAGCAGACTCTTGAGAACGTTCATGAGCCAAGAGGCGAACGACAGCCATTGCTCGCGCTTGGAGCTCCAACAAGTCGGTCATGAAATCCCCACCCTTAAAGCATGATAGTAAGACCTCGTTCTCGATCTGAGTGAGGGCAACATTCACACCCTTGTAGAACTCAAGGTCGTGGGAGACCAAAGTCTTGCCTCCACTACTGCCGACATCTTCGCCAAGAGTCTTAGCCCTCTTGGGAATGCGCTCAGGAGCATCCTGACGCTTCTCCTTGGACTTGCTTTTCCTCTTCCTCTGTTTCTTCTCGACCACAAGAGGAACAAGGTCAACAGGAGGGACCTGTTGAGTAGGGGCCGAGGTCTTGGTAGCACTGGAAGAGGCACCCTTGGCAGCCTCTCGCGCACGTTGCGCCTTCTCTAAGCGCAACTTGGTGAGCATGTCGGATGCACCTGCTTGAGCCATGATATCTGTCAGCAATACAAATAGAGTTTAAGTTAATATTGACCGAGAACCATACAAAAATGCGAGAACACACATACCACTCAGAAATAAGCATGTATCACAACAGTCCTAGCTAGTCTGCAATATACATAAACGTTATATAAAGAAGTTTTTTATATTTTTAAATTTGTAAATAATTTTTTTATTGACATCAATGTTAAAGTTCAAAATGGTTTTTAAGTGGTGCATGAAATTAACATAGTATATGATAAAAATTATAAATAATACTCACTTTGCTATCACAAGCTTTTTTTGATATATATCTTTCAGATCCGAAATATTACTTACAATAACTATCAAAAGTAACAAAATGTTTTTAAAGTCAGGGTAATTCTAAACGGCTAAAATGAATTAATTATCCTAATAACAAAATTATTACCTTTATTTATCTTAATAACTTATAATAAATAAGTTATATTATTAAAATTAAATGTTTATTGTTATGTAACTTTTTATAAGGAATTTTTATTATAACTTATTTATTATAAATTTTGATTTTGGTAATTTTGTCACTATAGGTTATGTTTAAATTGGATCAAGCTTTGATAAAAACAGAAAATTTAACGTTGTATAAGTCTTACATGCACTATATACTTTCAAATAGTTTCTTATTTTTATTCATATTATTTATTTAATTTTATAATTATTATATAATAATAGTTTTCTTAGAAATTATTATAAAGCTAAGTAATAAAATTCTTAATAAAAATAAAATATTATTCAATTTTTTTGTTTGTATTAATTTAAAATATAAAAGTTAATTAATGTAAGAATTAAAAAAAATAAAAAAAGAAAGCAATGTTAAACAGTGAAAAACTAAAATGATACAAATAAGTAACTCTTATATAAGCTAAAAATAATGATTCCGTTATAAGATCTAGTGGGAGAAAAGCAATCTGTACAAAAAACAAAAAAAAAAAAAAAAAAAAAAAAGAAAAAAAAAAAAATTAAAAAAAAAAAAAAAAAAAAAAAAAAAAAAAACACATACACACCTTTTGAGCTTTTCCGTTAAAAAAAACAAAAACCCAGGAGAGTGTTCTATGCTTCCCAGCTTGCTGCAAAATCCAGGCTTCTTGAGCCTGTCTATCTGGTTGAAATCCAGGCTCCTGAGCAAGCTCTTGGTGGTATCTACAGTGTTCTCAATGAGAAAGGTGGGCACGTGTTTGAGGAATTGCAGAGGCCAGGTACCCCACTTTACAACATCAAGGCTGCAACATCAGGCCAAGCTTTTCCACAGTGTGTCTTTGACCACTGGGACATCATGCCTCTGACCCATTGGAGGCTGGATCACAAGCTTCACACCTTGTGGCCGACATTCGCAACAGGAAGGACTTGAAGGAACTGATGACTCCTCTCTCTGACTATGAAGACAAGCTTTAAATGTTTTCAAATTATTTATTTTGAACTTACTCAATTTATCTTTCCAAACTGTTACTTTAGTTTTAAATTTTTTCCAATTTTATTTGTGGTTTCTGCTCCATAGGATTTTGCATCTATGTTGGTTCGAACTAATTGTGCCAATTTTGCTTGAAAGATAGTACTTCTTAATCCATTTGTACGTTAAGAGTAGCAATAAAAGTCTTAATTTACCTTTTCTGAGTTTTCTTATATTGTTTTTAAAATTTTATATATACTTTTTCTTCAATATAAAAATTTTATAAAATTTTTATTTAATTATATGTTATTTACACTTTAATCAAAAGATAATTATAAAATATTCTTTTTAAAAAAATGTTATTTTTAATAAAAAAAGAATTTTTAAGTCTTCTAATTGTGGGTTTTAAATTTGTTATCTTGTCATCGTATAATAAAAGTTCTTTATAACATCTATATCTTCACTTATACCCCTAATTATAATTTCTAATTCCTGAAATAGAAAATGTTTTTACTCCTTAAATAATTAATGTTTGTTTCTATCTTAAGCTTTCTTTCAAACGACAATTAGAAAGTTTGGCTGGGACAAGGATATGGTGTTTTGATCCTGAGACCACTGGACCCGACATGGTGGTTGATATGTGCAAGGAAGGACAGTATCTGAATGAAATCAAAGATTATGTGGTTGCTGGATTCCAGTGAGCATCGAAAGAAGGTGCATTGGCTGAGCAGAACATGAGAGCCATATGCTTTGAAGTATGTGATTTTAGTAATAATTTAGAATAAGATTGAGATAAAATATATTTATAATAATTGTGGTTACTTGGGAAAAAACCTTAACAAAATTACCAATATTTTACAACTAAGAAGTTAGTTAAAAAGTAGTATACTGTAGTCTGTAGTAAAATAATAATAATAATAATAATAATAATAATAATAATAATTATTATTATTATTATTATTATTATTGTAACACTCCAAAAATTATTTCTAACGTCTAATTTATCCAAAATAATAGTTAAAACATAATGCATAATGTAGATATATATATATATCGATCATTCACTAACATTGTATTTCAAAAGATTTCCCTCTTCATAGAAAATTAAAACATAACTAATGACATTTACATATATATATATA
>Ga0209700_104376_pt1 | contig 25549 bp, 9 predicted proteins | sample SiratroredBW_FD_187528 | JGI IMG/M metagenome (GOLD analysis project Ga0209700, IMG submission 187528) | Root nodule microbial communities of legume samples collected from California, USA - Siratro red BW (SPAdes) (version 2) | ecosystem: Host-associated > Plants > Roots > Nodule | place: USA...
CACATATCAAAAAGTTATAACATAATCTTACCTGACCCTCCCACAATCTCAACTCAACGCCACATGGTGATTATAACTTACCAAAAGAGACACATTAGATGGTCCCCCAGAAAAACCTACAACCTCACCAGCATCACCACCACCAATATGAGGAGCATCACCACCAACAGAAGGAACATCACCACCAACAGGAGGAGCATTGGATGAAGCACCCCAATCCCCTCAATGAGCTGATGCTGTAGGCCTTTTCCAGCCTTCACGCTGGGAAGCAGCTCCTATGGTCCTCACCATATCTGTCAGAGTGCACACAGTTACTATTAGTTTCAAAAAAAAATTGAAAAACAATGTGAACCGGATAAGGTGCCATCCGGTTGCCATTTGCAAAACAAAATGATAACCGGATGAAGCCCATTCGGTTCTTAAACACCCAAAGCGCCAACTTTGCCGTCAACAGCCATTCAATCCACAAATTAACTACTCTAATCAACAATATCACTTAGAAATTGCTAATAAACATCCATAATTACTTACCTATAACTTGTTTGAAGCTTTAATTGAAACAAAAACGAATAAATGAGCTGTCACAAGTTGAAAAATAGTCTTTATCGTCGATTCTGAGAGGCCTTTATCGTCGGGTCCCGAACCGACGTTGACCCAGGAGACATTAACAATGACGTCGGTTAAACAACCGACGTGGTGAAAATCATCACCATGTCTGTTAAGACTAGGAAACCGACGTGGTGCTTCACTCTATGACGTCGGTTGGAAGCCCCACAACCGACGTCATAGGGCTGTTTTTTTAAAAAAAAAATTCAAAATTTTCCAGAATCGCTTTGATAAATCTCCAATAAATACAAACAACAACCACAACAATTTTCATAACTTTTTAACAAGTATAAATAGATGAAATAGTAGGCTAAAATCTAAAAAATTGAAAAAAAAACAAAAAAATAGGGTAAACAATGGAATTTTAGAAAAAAAAATTTGTCGAATCCCCTCCGGGATGGCCCAAGAGCTTCATTACGCAATTTCAAGAAACTTTCATTTTTGGAGTGTCTCAATCCAAGCTTTCTATCAAAAGTTATGACCATTTGAAGTTTTTTCATCCAAAAAATTTTGAAACCCTAAATCTATGATACACACATCCAGAAAGCATTCCAAGCATACAAAGATAAGAAAACATACCTCTTGTAGATAGTGATAACAAAACCAGTGAACGAAAATCAACCCAAACGAAATCTATCAAAACCAGAAAAAGCAAAAATGGAGTTAATGAAACCATAAAAGACAATGAGAGATGGGGGAGAACAACATGTGAGGGAGAATACCACGTACCAGTGAAAATATGAGCAAGAAAGCGAGACAAAATGCAAGAGAGAATACGTGAGAGAGAAAAAGGCAATGTGAGGAAGAGGGAACTGTGAAACAGCAGAGTGCACAAGAGTGAAAATGAGAGAGGAAGGCAAAGTGTAAAAGTAAAAATAATGAAGCTGGAAGCACCACGTCGGTTCTGGGCTTCTAACCGACGTGGTGCATGGCTTGAAATCCCCAATTTTAATTATGATGGCCCACCATGTCGGTTAGAAGCCCAAAACCGACGTGGTGCAAAACCTAATTTTACCTAGCTTTTTCCTCAATTTACTCAGCATAACCATGACATCGGTTGGAGTCCCATAACCGACGTCATGGTTGGACACACCACGTTGGTTTGTAGCTCCTAGCCGATGTGGTGCTCACCCGCCATTTGAAAATTTTTTAAATTTTAAATTTTTATTTTTTACTGATATATCCATGACGATTGTTTTGTTTAACCGACGTTGTGTACACATCACAATGACAGTTTTGGTCTAACTGATGTTATGAATGTTGATTTATTTACAAAAATGTCACCGTATTTTTGACAACATCGATTTTTGGTTAACCGACATTATATTGACGACGTAGAAACTCTTTTTTTACTAGTGTGTGGTCTTCTTCTTACTCATGGACGTTATAGAAGTAAAGGTGTGAATCGTTGGAGGTGCTCAAAGAGTGCACACAAAGCTTGGTTGGAGAAGGAATCGGATGCCCTGAAGTAAAGAACTGAACCGGACAACGGCGGTGAAGGAAGTGAGGACAGATTGGGTTTTGTAATTTTACATTAAGAGTAAAATAATAATTTTATGTGGTATATGGAGGTGCAGGAAGAGGGTACGGAGGTGAAGGAATAATTCGTCCCCCTACAAAAACATGCAATAGACATGAAACATGTGCACCCTTCCCTCAAGAGAGAGGATCCTAGGACTCGTGCCTATAGTGAGGTTGGCCAAAAGTAAGACTTCCAAAAAGTTTGTTTATTATTATTATATTATTATTATTATTCTTATGTTTGTTTTGCCTATTTTTTTTTTCCCTTACGTGCCGCAATTTTCTTCCTTCTCTCGCTCGTCCAAACCTAATGATGCACACAATGCAAATGCATGCTTCTAAATCCTCTTAGCTCCACTAAACTTGGCCATGTTCTTGGAATAGATAGAGCTTACATGATTCAAATATGAAAATATGGAAACCGTGGTTCATTAAATATATCTACTATATATATGTTATAACATATAGTATTATGTGCCATTCAACATCTATAAACTATATTAAATATCGATTTCACATCATGAAATACGAATATAATAAAGCTATTCATAGCTTTTGAAAATGACGTATATTCAATAAGTTTGTTTGATTTAAACATATCATATAAAAACTGTGGATTCTGCCTTCAAATGTTTACTAAGAAATCAACTTTTACTGAGTAAAACACGCAACTTGTGATTCTTTTACCGCTATATAAATGTTCACTTTGTTCAAGAATATGTTGATGTGATATGAATGATACACATGAAAACTAAACTAGACCGATAAGTTTGACTGCTGAACGAGGAACAAGGTCAGGTAGTGCTTCCAAATAACAAAATTGAATAGGACCAATCCAGAACTATGTTAAAAAATCAGTTTAACATTTAAGTTATGTCCATTATAATATTGGACATCCATCAATGAAGGATATAACAAAAGAAAAAGAAAAAACTTACACCAAAATATACTTTAATTAGGTATTATTGACATAAGAGTTTTTTAAATGCTGTTGAAATTTTGTTTCATCATTCATCAATTTTCATGTGATTAATCATGATTGTAAATACGACTGCATCAATGATCTTGGTAAGTAACCTAAAACTGTTTCTAATGGGACTATTCAGTGTATGTGAAGTATTCACTTTTCAAGAGACATTCACATCAATGCAATCTTTATCACCATTTAATGTTTGAATCCATTTTCTATTATTATGGTTTTTTACATTGCAAGCCATTTTCAATATGATATTTGTAGGACAGGACAAGTTTGTTTTGCTGCCTTTTATTGATGTAAAAGAAGACTTGATAGAGTGGCTAGTTCAACAAAAATATAAATGAGTTAATTAATTAAGTCAAGAACATCCTAGAAATATTAAGACTTACAAAAAAATTGGATGAGTAAATTTATTCAAAATTGGTTGAATTAATTTATTCAAAATTGGTTGAATTAATTGATTCAATGAAAGTGATGACAAATGTTAGTTTACCTAACTTATTTTTTTATATTTATTTTATTTTATTATTTAATATAACTTTAAAAATATACATTTAATTATTATAAATTCAACTATATTTCAATTAGAGTTAAATCAATAAAGCATAAACTAATGTTTTATTTATTCATGCATAAAGTATTGTTTTTTTGATAAATCTGTAATTAGTATATATACATTTCCAATTTTATAATTAGAATTTTAGTTACGTTTTCTTTATCATCAGTTTGTATTTAATAAATTACGGCTGAGGACTCGGTCAAAGAGACACTTTGAATCCCTGATGTTTCAGTTAGAAGTAGAGAAAAAGAAATTGTTTTAAATCTCAGAAGATAAATGGAAAGTATATAATTTTTCTTTTATAATCTTATTTTTTTAACGGCCATGAATATAATAAATAAGAACATCTAAAGGATGTTTTAATCTTATTACAAATATAATATAAGAAAGAAAACTTAATCATTACTCTCTCCTAAACCATTAAATAAAATAGATTAAATAAATCATTTTGGGATTACTATTCCCACAAACTCATAGATACACAAAGCTCCTCAATACTATACTCAATACTATAACATTGCAAGTTCTGAACAACAAAGCAATAATACCACAAACAAAATACTTCATAAGATTTCCATTGGTCTAAATCCATGTCACATCTCATACTTCGGTTGAAAATCTTATGTTGCTAGGAAGTATTCTTTCGTATTGATGACTTTTTGAAGGTTCAAGATGATTCCAACTATCCACCACCAAGCCTGCAAGATCAATAATTACCCGCTTAACAAAGCAGTGTATAAAAAATTGCCTAGCTCCCGACCCATAATGCTTGAAGCCTCAACACAACTAGAACCGTTGTCGACTTTCTTGAATCCGTCTTTATAAATTGTGTTTAAGGCACTAGGGTATACTAACCACTCTGCTAAGGAAAAATTTACCCTTTGATTCTTATACTTGGCCCACGACTACCTTTTAAGTTGAGCAAGGAAAATACTTCAATTACATCAACTACCCTATCATTGAAAACCACCTTATTTCTTTAAGCCCAAATTTTCCGTACTATTGCTACCCACACTTAATTTCCGTCATAACACATTTAATTTCTTATTTAGGCATACTAAATAAAAGCTCTGAAAATGATCTGGGATAGAATGATATCTTACTGAGAAATTGTCTATCCATTGATCACATAAATTCCAAATTTTCCTATCAATGTCACGGTTTATGAAAAGGTAATCTACAGTTTCTTCAGACATGTTACACAAAGGACATAAAGTGTTTGTTAATTGGACTTTCCTAACAATTAGATTACCCCTTGTTGATAGCCTATTTCATAGGACTCTCCATACTAGGATTTGTGTACTTGGGGCCACTTTTAGGCTCTACAATATTTGGAATGCTTCCTTGGTTGTACTATTACCTTCTCTTTCCAACAATACATAACTAAATCTTACCGTATAGCCCAATTTATCATCCAATCCCCATACAATTCCATACCCAAGCGTCCCAACCATTTCTGTTCTATTGTACAGTATTTATGATCGAATGTATCGACACCTAAAACACTCAAATGTTAAAAGTAGATGAATCTTTCAAACTTGAAGATATTTATATATATATATATATATATATATATATATATATATATATATATATATATATATATATATATATATATATATTGCGACAAAATAATTGTTGTTTAAAATTGGATAATTTAGGCATATCTATAAGTTGAATGTATGATATTTGAATTATTTAGGAATCTATTTTATTTATTCTTAGCTATGTTAGATATTGTCAAGGAAGAGAGGCAAAGATTTTAGATAGAAGTTTTTATTTCAGAAATTCAGTTTAACCTATTTTAGAACATCCAAACTATAAATAAAAAAAATAATAAAAATTGTGTTTAGATCCTTTTAGATTAATTAATAGATTGCACCTAGAAGAGGGTATTAGTCATTTACATAATTGAGTTTTATCACTCTGTGATGGAACCAAGAGGTCTATCATTAAAAAATAATAATTAATGCATTAAAAACATAATTATTAGCTAATGTTGTGTTGGCAAGTCCTATCAGTTCATGAACCACTTTTTGAAACTTCGACTCTATCATTTTTTCTATTCTTTTATCTCTTTTCACCCTCTTGACAAATAGAATCTTCTTCTTAATGAACGTGCAATGTTGGTAAAATATAAGTGCTAGCATGGCAGTGTACTGCACAAAGGAAGTTTGTTCTCTTCTGCTTTTTAGGGGAGAAGCAGTGGCAAAGCTTGCATGGAATCACCATCACCAAAAAAGTGTACATCACAATGACTATAGCTATTCATCACGTGATAACACTATTCCATCAGAACACTTAGTTTCTATTTTCTACAATTTTCAGGAATGAGACTTTACTTTATGTTAACAGATATTAACCCTTAAAACTGCTTTCATCAAACGGTAATTATATATTGAAATTGTCCTACTTTATCTTTATTTATTTATTTATCAATTTTTTTATCAAGTCGCATACTTTTTATATAGGGGCAATACTTTTTATAAAAGGGCACTGGTTGCTTGCTATTTATTTTAGTACTCGTGCTCTTCTTGTATATAGCTTAAGATAATCTTATTAATCCATTTCAATTTATATATATGTAAGTATCAGACAGTAAAATAGGAATTAATTAGTAATATATATCCAAATTATTTTCTTTAGGTTACATAAACCCTCCACAAATTAAAGACCATTAAAAACTTGATCTTAATTATATAGATGACTTCGTTTACTTTTCTGGATCTACTCTGGTAATCACTAATGGTTACAATAATTAAGGGTGTTTTATTACCAAACCCCTCATAAATAATATAAAGTTGCAAATTTTTCTTTGCAATTATAAAGACATTGAAAGTGGATTGATCTAAATCTAGGGGTGCCACTGACGGCAATAGCCATTTTGATGGTGTCGAAGATGGTGCAACAATGTCAATATCACAGTTTTGCTGACCAAATTATCCATCATGTGAATTGAAGACTAACAATAGTGAATTCCACATTCCATTGGAATATTGTTGTACTGAATTATGTACTTGTTTTCAAGTTAGATATATGGGACAAAGACAACCGTAGAAAGCTGTTCATTTGGCTTCGGATTTCACACATTGCTAGCTAGCTTACTCCTTTTGGTTATGCAGATCGTCAAATTCAAAATCCAACGTTAGAAAGTTGCAGGATTTTCATTCCCATGTGTGAAATCGAGAAAGTTCAAAAGATCATATTATTTTCTTACATTGTAATCACACATCAATTATCAAAGATCGAAAATACCAAATATATATATATATATATATATATATATATATATCATAGTGGAGAACCAAAGGCAAATCTCTCGAGATATTAAGATTTATATAACATCTTCATCTCCTAACCAGACGAACTTGGAGATTGAAACCCTAGATACATGTTCAAAATATTTCCTATAAAAACTGTAAACTGCTTATACAAATAAGAGTTTGTATTGATAATTTTTATTTATTTTTTGCTTAGAGTTAAAATTAATTTATGTATAAGTTTTCTCTTTTTAACTTATGCATAAATTAACTTATGGGAACAAAAATATTTATTTTCTCTCGTATTTTCTTTTCCTTATTACAGATTTTATCTAATGACCACTTCAACAAAAGTTTTGAAGGCACCAAAGGCTTAATAAAGGGGCTGAACTAAGAGATGAAGTCCATGAGTTGGCCTAAGGGAGAGCATAACAGAGGGTGAATGGTTATAACCTGGGGAAACTTTAAACCTAAATCTAGAGAGAAGTAGGGTTAGGACTATCTTATACTCCATGAAGCTCAAGTTTCTTCCAACACAAGTCCTCCCTCCAAATCCAAAGGGCAAGTACCCCATTTTGTGGTTACACCCACCATTCACATCATTCATGAACCTCTCTGGTCTAAACTCATTCACATCTTTTCCCCACAATGCTGGATCATGGTGCATTGCCACAACATCTATCCACATGTTGGTGCCATTAGGAACCTTTAAATTATCAACCTGAATGTCTTCTCTTGCTTGCCTTTGCACATTTGGTGCTGTTGGGTAGAGCCTTAGAACTTCATTCATCACCCACTTCATCTACATGCCACACAAGTTCATGTTAGTTTTTGATATACATGTAATTAAAAAAAAATTAGCTCAAAAAAATTTAAAAAATTTGTTTTTGGTTGCTCTTTCCAGTTACAATACAAATTATAAAAGAAAACAAAAGAAATGGAGAAGATTCAAAGTCAACACATTGACCAAGTGCCATGTGTAAAGTGATATTTTGTTTCATGCTACATACTGATACGTACATCTGTGAAGTGGTGAGGGTTTAGTCTCCTGGCACATCACAAAAAGACACGGATATTGTGCAACTTCACACAAGTTTTAAATATTTAATTTTTATTGTGGGGCCATCAAATTTTTTTAATTCAATATATCTGAATTATTGTGTTTCGCTGCCTCGTGGCACATCAACATAACCCATCTCAGATCATATATATGAACATTGACCCAGTAATTAGTGTTGTTCAACCCACGACCAAAACACGTATATTACATGTAAATCGTACAACACATTCAAATTCTACAGCTATTAATTTGGTTGTAATTTTCCTTGAGTAATTTTCAAAACATATAAAATTTATTTTTTATTCCTGTTTGATTTTATTTTCATATTTAATGAACCCTGATTAATACAATACTTTGAATATAACATATCAACGTTGCCACTATTGTTTTAAACACAGTCATCCAAGCAGTTTATGAAATATTCCGGAATGTTAATTTTTTTTTTATCAGCAATAATGTCTCAAACATATGTGGTCAATGATCAAAGTGAGAATCCATATTAAGTCAATTAGACCCCTTCTCGTTCTTTGCATGTATTGGTCATCCAACCAAAGAACACAATTCATCATTAAGATGTATAAACCAATGGCATAGTAGTATAATTTTGGTGGTCAAAGATGATCATATACATGTGGTAGAAAATTTTTGCCATTGTATTTTAAAATGCAAAACAATTAACAAAAAAAAAGCATAAACTTCCCTATTATCAAAGTAACATGTCTATGATCTGTGAATAGTGAGTGAATGAATGAGATTAGGTTTAACTTGTGTTACCTTTTTCAAGCCGGCAAGCACGTTGATATCAAGCTCTTTATCACCGACCACTTCTCTAATCTCATCTCTTAACTGAATTTGCCAATCTTCATGCATGGCGAGAAGCAACAAGGTCCATGAGATAGCCAATGCCGTTGTCTCATGGCCAGCAAAGAAGAAAGTCTTGCACTCATCCAACAAATCTCTAGTGGTGAATGTCTTCCCTAACTTCCCATCACCTTGACGATTTCCCTGCAACAACAACCCTAACAGGTCTTCTTGAGTTTGTCTTTTGATTGATTTCATGCGAGATGTTATGACGGATAACAAAAGTTTATCAATCTCTTTCCCAAGTTTCTTGGCCTTTAGGGTTTTCTTGACGTTGAAACACTTCTCAAATGGGACCCCTACATATCTTGTTGTCCTGAAAAGCATCATTTGTAGGGCACGTAGTTTTTGTGACACTTCCTTTGCATTCTCTCCCTTCATGCCAAAGCTTGTTCTTGCAATGATTTCTCCGGCAGTTTCTACAACCTCTTTTTCCACATCGATTTCGGGATTACCAGAGTTTATTTGTGCAATCCACCTTTCTATCATTTGATTTGTAGACTCACTCATCATGCTTGCCATTGCCTATCATATTACACAATAAATCAGTGTACATGTTATAAAAATTAAAAATTTGATTAACTTTTATTCTTTTTCTTGTCAATTGGTAAATAAATTATTATTAGGTTGTCCTGAATCGTTACTTATTAATTATTTTATCTTGTATTTAAAAGCTAAAATGCATGTCACTTAACATATTACTTGGTCGAGTGTGTAATATTAGATGTTAATTTTAACACTTTACCTAACTCAATCACATATAGACACGGTACAAAGGTTTGAATATTCCTAAAATATTTTTTTTAATTTAATTTATTTTTAACTGTTAAAAAAATAAAAAAAAAAATTCTTGCAAGATCACTTAATAATTTCTCTTTTTATGACACCGATGATCAGAGAAACAAGATTGTAGTTAGATTTTATTTAATCAAATTAAAGAAGGAAACTTGGGGATGAGTTAAAATGGAATTTTGTTAAAGGTGTGGTCTAATCGTAGGTGGCTTCTTTGGTTAACTTTATGATAAAGCAGTCTTAAAGTTAAACAACGAAATTAGGTAGCATTTCTATATTTAGCATGCAAATGTGAAGAACGTATGAAGGAGAAACACTGCTTAAAAACGTTTACAAACATTTCAAACTTGATGATTCCGTAGACAACTTTCCCTAGCATGGCAGAATGGTCTAAATTGATTGTTGAAATTAAAGTCATGCAACGATGGAAAGTTGAAATTAGGACTTAATTAACAGGGTGAAACATGCTCTCTAGGTTAGTATTATATAATATGAAGCTACAGAGAGACAGGTAGAGAGATAAACCTTGAGGTTAAGAGGAGAAAATGCTGGTGCTATAACATGTCGGTGACGAACCCATTCGTTCCCTTCAACCATGATCAAACCATTTCCGAACAAAGGGTCTCTGTCATTTCTAAACACTCTAGGTTTTCCCCATTTCTTGGCCAAAACCTCTGTGGACATTTTTCTCAAAAATTCTGGATCAGCAATGTACAGAAACGGTTCTGTACCCAACCAATAGATAAACACCTTCCCTGTACAAAGAAAAGAGAGTCATATATGTATGCATACAAGTTCATCTATTAATATATATATGTATATATATAACGTTTATGTTAGTTCTAGCTCAACTTTAGGCAATGATTAACTAGAACTCTTGTAGGGTTTTTCTTTTATGAGCAAATGATTGGTTTATTTGGCATATTAGAACCAAATTTAAGTTATGTATATAGCTACGTATGTATTAATGGTATGGAAGGCATGCGTACCGTGAGAGTTTTGCCAGCGAGAAAAGTAGGGGAAGACAGTGGAGTGTATATCGTGGGTGAGGTTAGAGGACTCTAGTGAAGAGCTAACACTGTTCTTGTTTTTCATCTCTTGAATGTTCCCAAGAGGAAAACTTGGGGGTGGCCCTCCAAATCCACATCTTTTGAGCTTAAGATGAGTTAGGATGGGAGAAATCCACCAAGAAAACGTTAGTTTCAAGAGCAAAACAAGAGGCAATAGGGCAAAGAAAGCAAGTGTTCCATGTGAAACCAAGATCGCCATCTTTTGGTTTCGTTTAAGGTTTTGGAAGTGAAGCTATGAACGAATGGTAAGAGCTTGATTTGTATGTGATGGATGTGCAAAAGCAAAGTGCAAATGGGGGTATTTATAAAGCGAGAATTGGGTGGCATAAGCAAAAAATGCGTGGCTTTTGAGTTTTGACCATTGAAGAAGACCGAAGCTAAGTTTGAACATTTTCCAAGGATGCCACCTTTTAGACTGATATTGTGTTTCTTGCTCTTTGTCCTTTTCTGGACGCATCTAACTTGGTCGGAGTACAAAATATTAATTAGAATAATGCCTTTTAATTCCCTTTTGTGATTAATTAATGAATGTACGGGTCTTTTCATTTTATTTTTCCCAACTTTTTCTTCTTTCCTTTCCCACGATTTTTGTCCTATTTCAGTTTTCATTAAACTGTTTCAATATATATATATATATATCAATGGTTAATACAACAGTCTAGAGTATTACCATGCCATGTATAGTTCTACCGATAAAACTATTTCTTTTTTTATCGAAAAAAAATGTATGTCAGCCCATATAAATATAAAACATATTAAAAAAAAACATATAGAGGTGTTTCTAGTAATAAAACAATGGCATGTAATAATTAATGATCAAGGGTTAAAATTTTTATATAATTAAATTTTTCTAAACTAAGAAAATATTTTTAATTCTTCAAAGTAAAATATAAAATAAATAATGAAAAATAATTATTCTAATATGATTAATATTTTTATATCTTCTTTCTTTTTTTCAATTTAATAGAATGTATTGATATTTTCCAATTTCTATATCATATTCCTTTTTTTTTTTATAAAGTTTTACTGAGTATAAATTGTATAGAATGCATTGCTATAAAGTTTTATTGAGTATAAATTATTTATTTATAATTTAAATTTATATATTAATATAAAATATTTATTTTTAATAAATATTATTTTTTTATAAATATTGTATTTATTAACTTTTATTTTCTAGAATATTTATATTTCTTATTATTATTAAGATGATGACATTTTTCGCGTAAATATTCTCTTTATTTTTTCTAATTTGTATTACAAAAATAATTATACTCATTTATCTTTTCAAAAATATTATTTTAATGGAATTTATTTTAACTATCTTTCTATCATTTGTTAATTTGTGAGCTAGAGATTTTCATTTGTAAGATTTTATTTTCTTTTAATTAAAAATGTCGATGCATATTTTTAAAAGCTGTTTCCATATCAGTTTTTTTTTTTTTACTTCTGCTTTTATAAACAAAATTTAAAAAAACGTTTTAAAAAATACAATAACTAGATTTTCTCTTTGAACGTATTTTTTTTCTAAAAGAAACTCAAAAGAATCTCACCCTGTATTTGAGTGACTAGTAAAATAAAATAGTATGCATATGTATGTATTACGTGATAAGTGAGAAATTGTTTCTTTTTATAAATATGAGATGATTGAATAAATGATTAACATAGATTTAATTATATTTCTATTTGAATTTTTTTTATAATAGTTTTCAACTTCTTTTTGGTTATAGGAAGTTTATTCTTCTTTCTATTGATTTAAAATGATTACATGTTTTTTTATTATTTGTGCTTTTTATTTTCTAATAATATTGTTTTATATGATAAGAGATGATTGATGGATTTTGAGGTGACAATATAGTTGAAATGTGAGAATATATAGTAATATCTAATATGCCTACTTTTTTTATTAAAAATTAGATTTAATTATATTATTAATTCATCTTATTTTCACGTAAATTATCTTATTTTGGACCTATTATATACGAATGACCAAAATCAAAAGGTTTTCATTGTTACATAATCACTTAAAAATATCATATTATTTTTAAAACTTATGTGGGTGTCTAAAGTGTAATAGGCAAGATATGATAGAGTGGGGAAAACGAATATAAGGTGTTTAATTGAAATGAATGATATCGATAGAAACTAATTAAAACAATTGTTATAATTTATGATTTTTATTATTTTTTGTCCAAGATATTGTAGCTTACATTTTTAATATAGATAGATACATAAGCCTTAGTATTTGAAAAACATTTTGCATAGAATATATTCTTAAGTAAAGTGGCTAAAAAGATAATTTAAGAGGGAGGGGATTAATGTTAGGAAATACTCTCTATTATGTGTGGGTGAATGAGAAAAATAATTAGTCACTTGGTCTTTGATTTTTGATTTTTTGGGTAGCAAAAATGCATGAAATAGTGTAACAAGTGGATTGGTATTAGCAAAGTCCATCATCATATCCAAACAATGCAACATTCAACAATTTGATTTCTTGGAATTTAGTAGTAAGGAAAACATGAATTGGATGTGGTTTTGTGTGGCTATTAATAAATTTATTGAAAAGTGAGAGAGAAGATGCAGACAAAGTCTTTGGCACTGCATAGGTAAAAGGTATGAGCTTGGATGATTAGTTAGTACCCAAAGACTACATTCTCATTCTCATATACTCTGCTTGGTGTCTTTCCTAAAAATTGTGTAAAATCCATACAATGATAGAAGATAGCAGGGTGATGGAATATATGGTAGGAAACATGATGTGGTGTGGTAAACTGTGAGGGGTAGTCTTAACTAAGGACATGAGCAATAAAGAATGTACAATTTCATAGGATTTGCATAATAGATACATATATAGGTGAGAGAAGAAAGTTGATGAACTATATCTAAATTGTGTGGGAGGAAAAAGGGTTAAGTTAGAGTATGATCTGATACAGTTGATGCAGTCACGATAGTTGTAATTCAAGCATGGTATGTGTGTGTAAGGAGGGTATAGGTGAAGGAGAAAGCAGAAATATGCTGAGCCAGAGGTAAAAAACTCTGTGAAAGATGAAGCATGGAGAGTAGATGATCAGGAAGGTAACAAAGTCGTCCATACATGGCGAAATAAGAATCTCAAATCCTAAGATGAGTGCAGGGTTGTGCCTGGAATCCAATAGTAACTATTATGAAAATGAAGGGAAATCATGTTCGGAAAATCAAGTTGGAAATACCAGAAGATGAACGAGAGAAAAGTTAAATTTTAAAAAAATATATATATCAGATTCAATCTAAAATCTTAAAATGTTAAATTTATAAAAAAGATTTACTTTAAATTTTTTATTTTTATTCAATAAAAAACTAAATTTAAATTTAGATTATGTTTATTGTAATGAAACCAAGAATGTAATTAATGATTTGCTAGAAGTGTCAAGTGAGCAGTTTGATTACAATAATTAATTATACACAATTTGTGAAACCAATGGAAATTCTAATCATCCTGGAAGTGGAAATTTTTGGGAGTAATATTTTTTATATTAGTTAAGTATTTAAGTTTGAGTCTAATTCTACATTAAATAAAATTGAGAAACTTGAATAATATAAACAAATATAATATTTTAAGATTTTAGATTGAAGATTTCAAAAAGTAGAATTTAAACCTAACTTAATTTTAAAAAACCAGCTTGTAAAGTAAGGTTTGCATCCACATAAACTATTGAAATGAAAGGCTTCATCTCTAGTCGATGTGGAATCTCCAACACACCTCCTCACACCGAGACTGCTCAACTCGTGCATGAGACTATATTGTTTCAGGGTAGCTTTTTTTCTTTAGAGTGAAAAGTATATCTCTCTTATCTTTTTGATGAGAGAAAGGTACTTTATATAGTACATGAAATAACAAGATCATAACAAAATAGTTACTCTAACATAATTGTTAATAATCCTCACATAATAACAAGATCATAACAGAATCGCTAATAATTCTCACATAATAATCATTAATATTTCTCACATAATAATTATTTATTAATACCCCCTCAAGATGGAGCGTAGAGATCAATTAAATCCATCTTGGACAATAGATCAATAGATATAAGAACAACTTGGGTATGAGAGGTTTTGTACAGATGTCAACAACCTGGATTTTAATTTGTTTGCTACGCTCATGCAACAAAAGATTGAAAACTAAATCTAAGACAGACTTTTTGTCACAAAAAAGACTGTAGTGGCTTGAGGAACAATAGTAAATCACGAAACAGATAAGACAATCATTGAATTTCATAGGTTGTTGATGCCAAAACACGATATTCAGCCTTAGAGAAGGATCTTGAAATTGGTTGTTGCTTCTTCGATCTCCAAGAGATTAATGAATCACAAAAAAAAAAATGCAGAAGCCATTATAGGAACAACGAGTTTTAAGACATGATGCCCAGTCTGAGTCACAAAAGCCTTTCAATTATAAAGGAGAATCACTAGGAAAGAAGAGCCCCCGACTAGGATTAGCTTTAAGATAACGAAGAACCCTAAGTGTTTCTTGATAATGAGCCATTGTAGGAGTTTATAAGAACTGTGAAAGATGATTAACAGCAAAACAAATGTCGGACCTAATATTGGTCAGGTAGATGAGTTGTCCAATGAGTCGTCAATACATGGAAATGTATTCAAGGAGAGGACTCTCTTTGGAATGGAGCTTTATTTGAGGATCCATAAGAGTGGTAGAAGGTTCGCATCCTAACAAGCCTGCAGCATCTAGAAGCTCTAAAGTGTATTTCCTTTGGTTAAGAAAAATTCCCTTGCTTGATCTAACAACTTTTAATCTAAGAAAAAATTTCAATTGACCAAAGTAAGTTTGAACTTGGTAAAGAGATCCCCTATAGACTGGTTAGATCCACATCGCCAAGAATCTCAGTTCAAGAGAAGGTAATGCATTGAAGATTTTGGTGTCTTTGGACTATTTTTTTCTTGAAGATTGTCCACTTTTAGCACCTTTTGTTATATAGTTTGAGTTTCTCTCCAGACACCCAATTTGGGAGGTTATGTACCATGATAATAAATTTATCACTTAGGATATGTTTGGAAATGTGGTAGGGTGGTATTGAAGAAAAGTTTTGTACTTTTAATTTATTATACGAAGGTTGAGTTGGATGGAATTGAAATTAAAAAAAAAAACTATCCTTAAACAATATAGTCCCACGCACGAGTTGAGCAATTTTGACGTGAGGGGGTGTGTTGGAGATCCCACATCAACTAGAGATGAGGCCTTTCAATAGTTTATAATGTAGGTGCAAACCTTACTTTACAAATTGATTTTATAAAGTTGAGTTAGGCTTAAATTTCACTTCTTGATATGGTATCCGAGCTTATCCTAGCACGGTTCTTGGGTTACTCGCTATCAGACCACCCTTAAACAATATAGTCTCACACACAACTCACTTTCCTAATCTATTTATAAAAATGAATTAAGCTTAAAGTCCATTTCTTGATGGAAGATGACTTCCTTATATAAAATTGGCTAATATCTTATTGTATTTTAAGATCTTTCTGGTATTTATTTCTCTCAATTTTTTCATCACTATCACTCTTTTATAACCATCTTTGTTAAAAACATCTTTACCTTTCGAGTCAAACTTATTATTCTTTGTTAAAAACATCTTTACCTTTCGAATCAAACTTATTAGAAAAGGATTTCTATTCAAACACAATAAACCTGAATTTTCTTATATTTTAATCAACTTTTTCATTTTTATATTTGAATTTCTAACAAAACTTATAACAGTGATGTTGGTTACAAAATTATCAAACTTAATGATGAAACAACGTGAATAAATCCATATTTTCATATAATACTAATTTGTAGTACTTTCTTTAATCTAAAATTATGTTTAAACGAGTCCTAGAATCTTAAAGAAAACAACATGGTTGTATAGAGAAGATAACATAATACTGGGTGTATGAAGAATCGTATTAGAGACAATTAAAATTTGGACAATTAAATATAGTCATAGATTTTCGCTCTAAATTTATTCTTTGTTATAGTATTTATATAAATATTATATATAATATAAATTTATTTGTTGCCGATAAAAAACAAGAGAAAACAAAGAGAAAGAAACATGCACACAGAAGGAGGAAGAGGGTTAGAGAGAATATGCTATCTGAGTGCCTTTCTCATTATGAAAACAATAACTATAAATGTAAGCTAAACAGTAACACTTAAATGGTAATGGTCTCACATGACCATTTAGAAAAATCATGTTTTTTTTTTAATTTAACTGTTTAAATATATTCCAATAGTCTGCATAATTATATTTTTTTTCATTTTTGTATTTAAAATATAATTAAATTTATAAAATCAACTTTAATTTTTAAAATGTATTTATGCAGTTTAAAGGAGAAATGTGTCCACAAAAGTAGCTATATGAGGCATGCATTAGTGAATTTTGTAATATATTTTTAAAAGTGACAGATGTGAGGCACAGGAATATTCAACAAAGCAGTTTCCTATCCACAATTTTGAGGTGGATCATCCATGTGGTTTGTTGGTCTGAACTTAGAGTTGTCCAGATCATAAAATATTTTGTCTTCCTTTTGCCTAGACTAAATAACATTAATATCACATTTTTTATAAGCATAATTCTCTACCACGTTCTGTTCAATTGGAAAGAAATTATAAGCATGATCACCAAATTTAAGATGATAGTTACTCTTTCCTACTTAAAATTTTATCAAACAATGGAGAATAATAGTATAAAAACCATCTTAATAAAATATTTACTTCCAGGAAATGCTTTCTTTATCTACCAAGGAAGTATAAAGAAAGTAGACACTTAATTTATTTTTTTTTGCTTATTATTATTATTTAGTTTTACTAATTTGTTTGGTATTTAGATTGAATTCAATTTTAACAATCCATTAACTTAAAAAAGTGACTTTTTCCAACGATATTTGATCACCCTATTATAAGAATATTTTTTTAGTTAAAATATTGATATAATTATTTATTATCATAACTCGTTACCAATATCATTATCATAACTTATTGCATATTTTAGATTAATACCAAAACCTTAATCAAATCCATGGAATTCTAATACTTTTTTGTTCTAAACATTAACTTGAGTGTTTACATCTATAAATATTGTACTATTTTTTGTTCAAATAATGTAAATATTTTTTTTTAATTTTAATTATTTTTGTTTAAATAACTTAAATTAATTGAAGAATGGAATAGAACAAAATAATAATAATAAGCATATTAATTTTATAATATATTTTTCTCAATACGGTCCTGGACCATGGTCATTCCATTCATACAAGAGGAGTCTAAGACATATAGGTAGGTGATAATTTTTCAGAAACATAAGAGTAATATATAGAGAGAGGAAGAGAAATAAGGTGTACAAATATTTTACAAAAGAAATCAAATAAATAATCAATAACTATGTTATATTTTTTTATGAGCGAATCAAACCAACCCCATTGATAGTGTATTGGGTTAGATTCGAATAACAGATATCTAATGGATAAAAAATGTTTGATAATTCAAGAATATTAATATTTATATTATATATGTATTTGAATTAAATAATGTATTTGAAAAATATCAAAACTTACATTAAAAAAACAGATGTGAAAGTGAAAACAGGTAAATAAATTTTTATTGGACATTCAAAAATTTAATTCGTAAATTATGAACTTGATTTAGGATTTAAATAATGAATTTGATTTTTATGACGTTTACAATTTAATAATACTTCCCAAGAAGTCAATAATTGTTTGTACGAATAAGTCCTTATAAATAAATAAAATTCATCTTTACAAAATATGAGAACTAGACAAATTTTGAATTTATATTTACGAAAAATAATGTTTAAATATCTCTTTTCTTAATCTTTATCTTTATGAAATAGATACCAATAATAATTGTATCACCTCATATACCAATCCAATATATATATATACTAAAAATAAAAATAAGGTTTTTATTGCCTTTATATTACTTATGTATTTATAACTATCTTATATAGATAGTTTAGACAAAAGAGGTCACCTTACACATAATATGTACAAGATAGTCATTAAAATATTTTTTTTACATTAAAAAAGCATGTAAAAGGAAAAAGCATATTATTAACCATATAAAAATTATATAGACTATACATGAATTTATATATAAAAGGATATTTAATAAATAGAATGATTTTTTGAAAGACTCCTATTAAATATGTCATATAAAATATTAATGTCTAATCTAAATCAGTATTTAAAATTTACATACAATCTTCAATCCAAGTTATACATGTCAGGTGTTTTAAATTCTATCTTTAGTTTCTCATCACCTAAGTCTATATGATTTAAATAATAAGGGAAGCAATGTAATCTTTCTTACAAAATAAGTGTCAACATTTAATACTAGTTAAATATTATTCATTTGTGACCCTAAAATCATATGGTTCTCATTATTCTTAACAATTATTTTCAACATATATTTTTAATAAACTGGATGCTTGGAACCAAACCAATTTCAAAGCACCATATAAAAAACAAACCTAAAGAAATAATTAGAGGAGTTACTTAAAAAACAATTGGTACCCCTTAGTGTTATTAATAAACTAATTTTGATCCATGACATTATTTTAATTATACATGTGATTCACATTTAAATTTTATCTCCATATATGTCCATCTTACGTTTTTTAAAAAAAGTGTGACACTATCTTATTTAGAAAGATTCATTTTTTATATTTGGTTTGTATATTTTCTACATTTTTAGTATCATTTTGTATTAGTTATTAGATAACAAAAAAAACTGAAAATAATAACATAAAATTCATCACAATCAAATATGCACTTTAACATCAAAACAATGAATAAAAAATTCATAAAATTTATAAAATTGTGGATTAAAACATATGTAATAATGAACATAATAAAAAATTATTGATCTTCCCAAATAATCCAACTATATTCACTAAAACATTTGTGACTATTTCATCCTCTTGTTTTCATATAGAACTAAACATGTAGATAATTCAAATTAAAGATGTAATACTTAAAATATTTATATTGAATTTCAAATTATAAACTAAAATCTACTTAATGCTATACCTATGACATAAATGTTTGGAAATTTTGACAATATTATATTTTAAATACGAGTTTCACATATATTAACAGTATAATTTGTTGAGGTCGTAGCCACATGTTCAATGCATCTCATACCTTAATAAGGTATAAATTAATTTCAAACAACATCAATAAGAAGATAATACAATCCTAATAAAATTTAAGTCTAATTTTAATTCTATTTCTAGTTCTTCTAAATCTGATTCTACTATAATAAAATTTAATTCTACCTTTTCAAAATCCAATCCTTGTAAAATTTAATCTAATAAATAGAAAACATAATACAAAATTCTAATCTTAAAATATACCAACACGAAGGACTAGTGGCAAGTGGTGGTAGTGTGGAAATAGAGGTTGAGGGACAACTACGGCTACACAACAATGGTGACTCAATGATTGCACTAGTGGTAGGGTACAAGAACGATGGCGAGATGAAAGAGTGATGGCAATGAGATGAGATGAAAAACTGAAAAAAAGTTGAAAATCCTTGTTAAAAATTAGACCAACTAAATAATAGATAATTACAAATTAATAAAAGAATTTCACCATAAATAATTTCTATCCAATTTAAAAAATATCATTTGTTTAAAATATTTATTAAAATATTTAGAACAATAGATACTCTCGATCTACATTGGAGGCTGGTTCATGGACGTCTCTTTTGACGGTACTTAACCTTGAAAATGAATAAGCTTAACCTTTAATATGCAATAAATTGGAGGTTGCAACTTTTTTTTCTTCCTATGAAAGCTTTTGAAAATCAAAATAAAACCAGCTTCAAAGTCTTAATGTTAATAAGATGGATAGTCAAAATTCTTCTGTAACTTTTTCAACTTATTCGTTTCATAAACAGAGTCCAAAGTTAAACCTTCTCTCAATTGTTTAATTAAACTTTAAAGTTAGTGTGAAATAACTTTATTCTGTGTGCAATGACCTCAGATAAAGTCTGTAAAGAAAATCTAGTTAAAGAACCATTACACAGTTACGTCAGAAGCCAATTTCAATTTTTCTTTCTTACTTTAATTTACTGATCACTGTGTCTTCAATTTTTTTGTAAATTAATTAACATCATCTTGTTTCGTTACGACTGCAAAAGCGAATCGAAGAGTATAGGGAAAATTTTAAATCCAAATGAAGTCATTATAGTAAGGTTTGAATATGTTGAATTGGGTTTGACAAAAAATTTCAATAACAAAAATTAATGTGGTATAGTGAAGCTCTCTTTGTAAAATTTATTCGACACTAATAATGATATACAAAACTATAAAATTAAAATACTTTCGGTTATGTTCACAGGCCATCAACTTAGATGATGCTAAATTTCTTGATGGAACTTAAAATTTATAACTAAAATTAGTGAGAATTTAGCTCTTTTAAAGTAAGTTTACATAAGAATTGAGAAACTAAAATTATATTTACTATAAAGTATTACGTAAAATTAATCCACTTTAAATCAATGGTAAAACCACTCTTAATTACTTTGTACACATTTTTTTTTCACTTTAAATAAACTAAAGGCAATAGTAAGTAATCATGGGGAGGTTGTCCTTGCTCCCTTTTCTTTTAATAACCATAAAGAAATTTATTAAAATAGTAATGGATAATATACTTTTCGTGTGTTAATATATATATATATATATATATATATATATATATATATATATATATATATATATATATATATATAACTTTATTTATTGTTGTGTCTTAACTCATAAAATATTAAGATGAACTTGTTAATTATTGAAGATTAATTTCTTTTAAGACGTAAAATTATTGAAAGAATACTGTATTCTTAACAAAGGTTTTTGAAAAATCAAAATCGTTTAACCCCGCTCCCTTTACTTGTTTCTTATGTCAGTTATTGGGCACAACAAGCTTTTATTTTGTGTTTGGATAAAATAAATAAAAAACAATTTATTTTTGTAAAAGAATTTGAAATATTTTTTATCATAAACTATATCGTTTGAATAGGAATTTTGAAAATAAAATTAAAATTAAAATTATAAAAATAACGCATAATTTAAAACCAGTAAATGTCGAAATAGAGTTCTGATAAACGTAAACCAAGATAGTGCCATACACTTTCATTGTGTTTTCCAAAATAAAATTTCTGCCTAGGCCCTGGTTCTTTCCATTGTAGAAGCAAATATAAACAATTTGAACATTCAAGTGAAAACTCAAGAAGAGAACTTGCAAGAAAAATAATAATGTAAATTCTATTGAAAGTTTATATACCCCCATAATTCTCTTTGTAAATTTTGAAGAAATAATTTATCTTTAATCTTATTCATTTATTTCTCTCGTCCAGTTTTAAGCTCTAGTAATATAATTTTATAAAAAATAAAAAAAAAGTACTATATCACTTGGTTTATTTCTTTCTACTTTTTCATTCATTCAATCTGTTGAGAGAGAATATAATATTGTCTTACAATCTTTATTTTTTGTTCAATATTATCTTTATCTTTTAAAAAGTATTTGTTTCTCATTAGTTTTTTCTACCTCTTACTTATTTTTTGTTTAATCTAAGGACATAAAAAGAAAATAAGTTGACTCTTTTACTTTTCGTATTTATGAGTTTTGGTAGCAATACTAGTAACATCATGTTGTGAAAATAGGTTGCATGTTCCGTGCAAGGATTGTCGGGTGTGAACATTTCATTGGGCAGTGGGCAGAACGTTGAATATACTTAAATTTTGACACATAATGTAGTTTCGTAATATCTTCGTAGCTCACTACCTTAGTATGTACAAATATGCTAATTCCACGTCAGGTAGTTATGATGATTACATACGGAACTCCCATTATTATGATGTATTTAGAAAATTAAGAAGACAAAACTCATTGCTAATGTTTATGTTAAAAAAATTAGGCTCTAACTTAGTCATTAAGAATTTAAAATAATAATAAATAAATAAATAATTGAGTGATTATTTTCTTTTATATATATATATTTTGTTGGCAATCATTTAATTTATAAAGTTGTCCATTATACTCTATCACACACGCAAAAAAGCTTCTATCTAATTAATTGACAAAATTGTCGAATAAATAATATTTACGAAGAGATTTTAAAACTAATTAAAATAAAATTCAATCTTTCTTTAATTTTTTTTCTTTTTTTTCGTAACCCCGCTTATTGATAGAAAAATTATTGACATCAATCAAGAATTTGAGAGTCATGTCTACCGGCGAATATTATTATTATTATTATTATTATTATTAATAGTATTATTATGATTATTATAATTAATATTATTATTTATAATAATAGAAGTAATTATTATTATTATTATTATTATCTTTTTTATTATTATTATTACTATTATTATTATAAATATTTGTATTATTATTATAATTATTATTAATATTATCATAATCATTTTGTTGACGGATACTAATAGATAAAATTTGATGATAATAGCATATGGATTGACCACTAATTATCCGTTAATAATTATTAACAAATTTGGTTTATTGATAAAATTTGTTAATAATTACTAACAGACTTTATTTGTTAGTAATATTTATTTACAAATTTATTATCCAATTATTCATTAGTAAAATATATTATAATAATATTTTACTAATAAATATATATCCGTAGATAATTATCCATTATTAAATCTAAAAGTTCTTATAATATACTCCAATAATAAATGAATTCATATTTCTCAATCTATTAAACATGGTTATACGATATAATTAAAGAGTGCCCAATAGGTATTTTTTTATTATTATTTATACCTGTTCCTTTAAGAATTTCAAACCACAAATTATTTAAGCTAAAAGTCTATCCCCACCACCCTCTTTAATTTCCAATTATTCTGATAAAAGATAGATAAATTCAGAATTCAATACTTACTACTATTGAAAAAAAAATTAAGATAATCAAGTTCGAATAAGCCGACCAAAAACTTACCAAGCTCAACAAAGCTACGTAAAACAAGGGATAATTATTTTATTTAAGAGCTTAAACAAACTGAAGTTTACAAATTAATGGAAGTTTCATTAGTAAATGACAAGCCTCGTATAAAAAACAAAAACCACAAGAAGAATTTCACCTACAAAACATCCATGCAAATCCGTAAAGAACATACAATATATATGAATCATATGCAAAGCCCACTAGCAAATACGAACTAGGATAGAAGAATTGAGAACCAATATAGAAATTAGAGATCTTTAAAAGATATATAGAATAAATTTTATATAAAAAAATTATAAACATGTGTTTTTAAAATTATAATAAAAATAAAATTAAATAGAAAGAAACTAAATATCTCTTTTTAAAACTGTGGAACTTATATATGTGAGCTAATAATTTTACATATTACTAAACATATTTATAAATTTATAATAATACTTTCTATTTATTTTTTGTTTTTTGTTTCATGAAAGAGCATATTAACTGTTTCATAAAACTCTATCAAATTTAAATAAATCATGTTACTTACTAAATTGTTTTTTAGTAGGTAGTAAACGATCATTATAGACAATTTGTTTTCCAAACTTTAAACAATGACATATTTTGAATGATTTTATTTCAAGACTAAATCACGGTAAATTTTACAATAATAACAAGATTAAAATTAAAAAAAAAAAAGGAATATGGAAAGAACAATAAGAAAAATATTGATTAATGATTCACAATGTTATCAATTTGTAAGTTTGTGTCATTAACAAAGGTTAATAAATCACTTCTTATCATCAAATAAATATAAAAAATCAACAAAATCACTTGATTGTAAATATAATTATATGTAACTTCAAAAATAACAATAACAAAATTCTAAAAACAAAATACAAAATCAACGATACTGAGATTTTTCACATATATATAATTACAAATATACTCAAATATGAACAACTAGAAAAAGCCAAGGGCCTACGACCACTAAGATTTGGTTTGGTCTCTGCCCTCAAGTACCCTACAAAACATGCAATAGACATGAAACATATGCACCCTTCCCTCAAGAGAGAGGATCCTAGGACTCGTGCCTATAGTGAGGTTGGCCAAAAGTAAGACTTCCAAAAAAGTTTGTTTCTTATTATTATTATTGTTATATTATTATTATTATTCTTATGTTTGTTTTGCCTATGTTTTTTTTTCCCTTACGTGCCGCAATTTTCTTCCTTCTCTCGCTCGTCCAAACCTAATGATGCACACAATGCAAATGCATGCTTCTAAATCCTCTTAGCTCCACTAAACTTGGCCATGTTCTTGGAATAGATAGAGCTTACATGATTCAAATATGAAAATATGGAAACCGTGGTTCATTAAATATATCTACTATATGTTATAACATATAGTATTTATGTGCCATTCAACATCTATAAATTATATTAAATATCGATTTCACATCATGAAATACGAATATAATAAAGCTATTCATAGCTATTTAAAATGATGCATATTTAATAAAGTTGCATGATTTAAACATCATATAAAAACTGTGGATTCTGCCTTCAAATGTTTACTAAAAACCCAACTTTTACTGAGTAAAACACGTAACTTGTGATTCTTTTACAGCTATATAAATGTTCACTTTGTTCAAGAATATGTTGATATGATATGAATGATACACATGAAAACTAAACTAGACCGATAAGTTTGTAGTATTCCAGCCACCAATATTCACCAAATTAGTCCCACATTGCTTAAAATACAAGGTGGAGGAGCCTTTGGAGGTTATAAATAGAGACCTCTTTGCCTTGTGTTAAGTATCCCACACTTGAGCA